>MDTD01163958.1_pt1 | contig 40140 bp, 41 predicted proteins | sample 811221 | NCBI WGS metagenome assembly MDTD01 (sample SAMN05326646, study PRJNA326480) | marine metagenome | isolation source: seawater | place: Pacific Ocean: South West | collected 2011
AAAGATTTTCTAATTGTTGTTTATAATTTTTAATTATTTCTTTTCTTTTTAACTTTAATGTTGGTGTTAACATTCCGTTTTCAATTGTAAATTCTTCGTAAATTAAGACAAATTTTTTTATTTTTTCTATGAGTGTTAAATTTTTGTTAACGTTTTCAATTATAAGTTTAATTTTTTCCTTACTAATCCCCTTTTCACTTACAATTAATGCGACTAAAAAATTTTTTTTGTCTCCATAAACGAACGATTGTTTTATATATTCACTTAAACATAAAATATTTTCAATTTTACTTGGCGAAATATTGTCCCCACCAAGGTTAACGATAATATCTTTTTTTCTATCGGTGATTTTTAAATAGTTACTATCATCTAGTTCTCCTATATCTCCAGTATGTAACCAACCATCTTTAATTACTTCTTCGGTTTCTTTTTTTAAATTCCAATATCCCAACATTACGTTTTCACCCTTTATAAGAATTTCCCCATCTTGAGCTATTTTGACTTTGTTTGTTCTAAATGGAGGACCTACTGTCTCAACTTTCACTAAATCTGGTAAATTACAGCTTACGACTGGAGAAGCTTCAGTTAAGCCGTATCCTTGTAGAGTGGGTAAGCCGACTGCATTTAAAAATTCTCCTATATTTTGATCTAATGCGCCACCTCCTGATACAAAGGCTTGAAGATTTCCGCCAAACTGATTTCTTATTTTTTTTCTTAATAGTTTTTCACAAAAATAATTTATAAATTTTTCACAAAAACTTAATTGTTCTTTTTTAAGTATTTTTTTTCCTAGTTTTAATGTTTGATTTATTAATTTCCTCTTTAACCCCGATTGTTTTTCGAAACTCATATTTATTTTTGTATAAAGGTTTTGGTAAAATCTCGGAACAGCTGTCATAATTGTAGGTCTAGCAATTCCCATATTTGAGATTAATTTTTCTAAACTTTCTGCGTAAAAAACTTTTGCACCAATAATTATTTGTATAAATTGCACTGTGTGTTCATACGAATGAGAAAGAGGTAGCCAGGTCAAAAAAATAGGATCTTTTTTATTGGTTAAAACTTTAAGTAATTCTACTGCACCTTCACAATTAGATAAAATACCACCATGACTAAGAACTACTCCTTTGGGATTGCCTGAAGTGCCAGAGGTATAAATTATACATGCGGGCATATTCCGTTTTAAATTTTTATTTACAATTTTTTCACTTATATCTTGATTCAGTATGTCCTGAATTAACAAACTATCTGTTTCAATCTTTTCAAATGATATTATTTTTTTTACATCATTATTTATAAATTTTTTTATCTTATTATATTGATCTTGATTAGAAACAAATATTAATGCTGGCTTACAGTCATTCAAAATATATTCATAATCATTTGCGGAATATGTTGTAAAAATTGGAACCGAGATCCCTCCGGCATTCATAATAGAGATGTCAGCAATTAACCAGTAAGGTCTATTCTCAGATAATATTAAACATCTGTCACCTTCCTTGATTATAGATTTAATCCTAGCGGTGAGTTTATAAATTCTATCAGTTATATCTTCCCAATTGTATATTGGTCTATCTGACTTTAGCCATTTTAAAAATGGTCTTTTGCCCTCAACCTCTTGTGCTTTTTTGAAATAAATTTCTACTAAACTGTTTAATTTACTTATATCCATACTTTGGTGGGCGAAGAGAGACTCGAACTCTCAAGGTATTGCTACCACCGGATTTTGAGTCCGGCGCGTCTACCAGTTCCACCATTCGCCCTATTCATTAATCTAATTGATTTTTCTTACCATTAGAACAAAAATTATAGAAGTAATAAACATTATTAACGCGTAAGCAGCTGTTGGAACCAAAAATGCTATATCATTGAATAATTGAGAGCCTACTACAACCGCTAAGGTTCCATTTTGCAAACCACATTCAAGTGATATACATTTTCTTTGTGGTAACCCTGAAACAAAAAATTTAGCTAAAAAGTATCCTAAAAAAATCATTATCACATTTAAAGTAAAAGTAATTAACCCTGCCCTCTTTACATAGTTTAATATTTGATCCCATTCTTCAACCCAAATGGATATAAATACTATAAAAAACAAAAAGACTGACAATCTTTGAATTAATAGTTCATTTGAAATTACAAGTTTATTCATCAAACTTCTAACAATCATTCCGAAAAATACTGGTACCGACACTACAAAAAACATCTTTAAAGCTATAGAAATCATGGAAATTCCTGCTGTAATCTCAATACCTATTAATTCTGCAGATTTGAAAATTATAAATGGTACTGTAAAAATACTTAACAAACTTATAACAGCCGTCAAAGTAATAGATAAGGCTACATCACCATTGGCAAATTTAGTTAATACGTTAGAAGTTACACCACCTGGAGCTGCAGCAATTATCATAACGCCTAAAGCAATTTCAGGAGTAGTCGAAAAAAAACCAATTAAACCGAAGGCAATAATTGGAAGTAAAATAACTTGTCCTAAAAAACCTATAAAAAAATCTTTAGGAAATTTTATAACTCTTTTAAAATCATTTGGTGTTAATCCAAGGCCCAAACCAAACATTATTATCGCCAGCGCCAAAGGCGCAACCTGTTTTGCTATTTCCATAATTTAATTAAAGTTAGAGTAATTCATTAGATTAATTTATTCTGAAATTTTTTTTACTGTTAATTCATCTTTTTTATATAGATCAAAAAAAGTTGTAACGAACTTGGATAAATCAATTTGGCTTATTACAAACATTTTCTCTAACTCTTTAATGTATTTTTTATATTTTTTTCCCAATATATAAAGTTGATTTTTATCTTTGAAAGTCAGTTCTTTTTTTTCGATATGATTAAGTTTTCTTATAACCGTGGCTCTAGGAATACCGGTTATTTCAGATATGGATGAAGCATTAACTCCTGTAATTTTACCATTATAATTAACAACGGTTTTCATCCAAGTAACGTAATTCCTCGCAGCCCCAACCCCTTCGTTTAATGGACTTGTCGTTAGCGGTTGAGAAATAATGTGTTCTTTAACTTTAGAAGATTGATTAGCATATATAATTCCAGCAACAAGAGCGGTTTCTAAATCTCCATAAAATTGTCTTTGTCTAGTTAAATATGGAATAGCAAATCTAAAATAAAATCTCCATACAAGCGTAAAATTTTGTCTGGTAAATTTCTCAATATTGTCAGAAGATGCTGGTGCTCCAAACCATTCCTGTGTAGATAAATACTTAGAGCATGTAGATAAAACACCAGACATTAACTTTATAGATTGTCTTGGTCTTTGATATTGAAATGCTTTAGGTGTAATAACTATTTTTTTCCCTTTTCGCGATATGACATTATCTCTTGTCATTTCGTTAATTTTTCTTCTAACAGTCTCTTTTGGAATTTTTAAATCCTGAGAAATTTCTATTAAATTAATTTTTTCTATTTCAAACTCAGCTTTAGAATAGAAGGCCTCTTCGGTATAAATTATAAAATGGTCAGCATAGTGTCTGAAAGATTTTTGTATTAAATATATAAGTATAAAATATTTATCGATATCGTTAAAAGTGTTATACGCATTTCTGTACCATTCGATTAAAAATTTAAACCACTGATCAATCCACCTGCCTATATTTGCTGATAAAATTTCGTGAACTTCAGTTTTATCAATAAACTCATCAGGTAAATTTAGATCTTTTTTTTTACTTAAATCTAAAGGCGTGATATTACTATTTTTTTTTTGTTCTAATTTATCAGTCATAAATGTATAAAGTAAAATGTTGAGAAAATTATATGACAGATGTATTAATTTAGCTAGACATAAATTAGCTAAACAATTTCTTGCGTTTGTGTCATTTATCGAAAGTTCATTTTTTCCTGTGCCGCCTGATGTAATGATTGTGCCTATGGTAATTGCAAAAAAAGAGGATTATCTAAAAATATTTTTAGTTTCTACAATATTTTCTGTACTGGGAGGTCTCTTAGGATATTTTTTAGGTTCTTTGTTTATGGAATTTTCAATGACAATAATTGAGTTTTATAATTATGAGGAAAAAGTTTACGCCTTGCAAGATAATTTATCGAAAAACGAAGGTAAAATGATTTGGCTTGCAACATTATTTCTAGCCGGCTTTACGCCGCTTCCTTACAAAGTTTTCACAATTACAAGCGGTATTATTGGTTTTAATCTGATTTTATTTATTGTGATAAGTTTAGTTTCCAGGGGCCTTAGATTTTTTACTGTATCCTATTTGACAATGAAATTTGGTCAAAAGTTTATTGAACGATTCGAAAAAGATGGAGGAAAATTGTTTCTAATACTTGGATTAATAATTATTCTATTGGCTATTATTATTTATTTTTTTATTATAAAAAAGTATGTATAAAAAGTATTTTCTAAATTTTATATTAATTTTAAGTTTATTTGCAATTAGCTTTGCATACTATGTTCAATATATACTAGGTCATGTTCCGTGTAACCTCTGCATTTTGCAAAGAGCACCTTTTTTAATATCAATATTTTTGGTAATTTTTTTTTTAATTTTCAAAAGATTTGAAAAAAGTGTTTTAATATCTATTCTAATATTATTTTCTTTTGGTTTTTTAATATCAATTTATCATTTTGGTATTGAAAAAGGATTTTTCGAAGATAGCTTCATATGTGATCTGAGAAATAATGAAAATATTTTAAATAAAAATGATCTTTTAAAATCTTTAGAAAAAACCCCAATTAGTTGTAAAGATGTCACTTTTAGAGTTTTGGGATTTTCACTTGCTACAATAAATGCCATTATATCTTTAGTTATATGTGTTATAACTACAAAAATTTTAAAAAATTATGAAAACAACTAACAAAAAAGTTTTAGAAGAAATAATTAGAGTTGACCATGCTGGTGAAAGAGGTGCGATAAAAATCTATGAAGGGCAACTGCTTGCTTTAAAAACTTTAAAACAAGATGAGGAACTTAAACGAAAAATTGAAGAGATGAAAGAACACGAAACAGAACATTATGAATACTTTGATGAAGAAATCAAAAAAAGAAATATCAAACCAACTAAATTTCTTCCGGTTTGGGATCTGCTAGGAATAACTTTAGGTTTTGGAACAGCAATTTTGGGGAAAAAAGCAGCAATGCTATGTACCGCATCTGTTGAGGAAGTAATCGATGGGCATTATAAAAATCAGACATTTCAACTCGGTGAGGACGAAAAAGAACTAAAACAAAAGATAAAAAAATTTAGACAAGACGAATTAGATCATAAAGATTTTGCTTATGAAGAAGGAGCAACTAAGAAGGGGTTATACAATATCTTGGATAAAGTTATTAAAACTTCCTCAAGAATAGCTATAGCAATATCAGAGAAATATTAGGGCTCGAGCTCAATATCCCAGTATAGATAATCCATCCAACTTTCGTGTAAAAAATTTGGAGGAAAATTTCTACCATTTTTATGTAAGTCGTCAACGGTAGGTCTAAAAGGTTTATTAAAAAGTCTCATGCCAGATTGCTCAAAAAGTTTGCCTCCCTTTTTGACGTTACAAGTTGAGCACGCAGTTACAACATTCTCCCAATCTGTCATTCCTCCTTTTGATTTTGGAAGTAGATGATCAAATGTTAAATCTTTTTTGTTGCCACAATACTGGCAAGTAAATTTGTCTCTCAAAAAAACATTAAATCTTGTAAAGTTTGGGTTCTCTGAAGGTTTTACAAAATTTTTTAAAGCTATTACGCTTGGTAAACTCATTTCAAAAGATGGACTTCTAATTTTCCTTTTATAATTTGATACAATGCTAACTCTATTTAAAAATACAGATTTAATGGCGTCTTGCCAACACCACAGTGAGAGTGGGTAATAACTAAGTGGTCTGAAATCAGCATTTAAAACTAGTGCTGGACATTTTTCTAACGGGACTTTATCGTTTGAAGATATAATCATAAATAAAAGTTATCTGAAACTTAAATTATTATCAAGATATAATTTTGTATCATTAATGTATCGTTAATATAAATTTTTTTTAAGAAATTCTAATCCAGTACTGGATCCAAGGGGTGATATTCTATGTTCACAATTTTGCATTATTATAGTCTGAATTTTGTAGTCTATCCTGTCAAAAAATTCTTTTGCCTCTAAAAGATGATTTACTGGAACCACGGCATCTTTATCACCATGCATTAAAATAATTTCTGGCTTGGAGTTTATATTATTACTTAGATGTTCAATATCAATAATTTTACCAGAATAACCAATGATAGAATTAATTTTATCTTTTCGCTTAATACCTGTTTGCAAAGTTAGCATGCACCCTTGACTAAAACCTCCAATACTTATTTTTGAAGAGCTTAAATTATAATTTTCTTTTACCTCATTTATTAATTTATTTAGTTTAATTTCAGCAACAATCGATTTATTTAAAATTTGCTCCTTGGACTGATTCATTAAATCGAACCACTGAAATCCTCCCGGACTTACTTCACATTTTTCTGGTCCATCTGGACAGATAAAAACTGTTTCTTGTAAATAATTTTTCCAGTAATTAGCTAAAATTGATATATCGTTACCGTCTCCCCCGTAACCATGACACAGTATCACTGCGTTTTTTGCTTTTTTTTTTGAAAATGGATTAATTATAGTTGTATTAAGTGAGTAGCTCATGATAGTAACCAATTGATAATGACAGAATTAATTTTTAACTTCATAGGTTTTACATTATTAGGCGCAGTCGCCATAGTTCTAATTTTAGGTATTTATACTTTATTTAAAGGCGGTAGTACTAGTAAAAAATACTCTAATAAACTTATGCAGTTAAGGGTGCTTCTTCAATTTATTGCTATTATAGTTTTGGTCGTTCTTGCTTATTTTTTTAAAAATTAACATCTTTTAAAAAATTTATAAATTTAATATCCTCAAAATCTATTTCTCCAACAACTCTCGCGAATTCCCTTCCGTCTTTATTTATTAAGATTGTTGTAGGTAAGCCTCTTAATCGAAATTTTTTTGCTAAATTAAATTCTGGGTCAAAAAATACGTCCAAATTGTTTAAATTTAATTCATCAAAAAAAGCTTTAGATTTGGATTTATCTGGGTTTTCCATATTTATCGGAAATATTCTTAAATTAGGAAATTTTACTGCTAATTTATTCAAAGATGGCATTTCTTTCTTACAAGGAGCACACCATGTGGCCCAAAAGTTTAAAATCACGATGTTGCCTTTATTTTTCGATAAATCGACTTCCTGAAAATTGAAATCTTTAAACTTTACATTTTTAATTATTTTTGGATTTTCATGAATTATTAAATTATTAGGTAATGCTGAACTAGCGCTAATATTAATAAGGAAAAATAATGCTAAAATAGTGTGAATATAGATTTTAAAAGATTTACTAATTTTCATATTAATTTAAATTGAAATTAACATAAATTATGACAAATAAAAATAAGACAGTTTGGTCAAACAGATTTAAAAAACCGATTTCTAAATCCTTTCAAAGAATAGGGGCTTCTATCAATGTTGATAAAAGACTTTATGAACAAGATATTTTTGCCTCAAAAATTCATACTCAAATGTTAGTTAAGAAAAAAATTATACCTGCTAAAGAAGGAAAAAAAATAATTAAAGGATTAGAAAAAATTAAATGGCAAATTAGTAAAGGTAAATTTGTGTTTAAAGAAAAATTTGAGGATATACATTTGAATATCGAGAAAAAATTATATGAGCTAATTGGTGACTCGGCAGGTTTTATGCACACAGCAAGATCTAGAAACGATCAAGTAGTAACAGACTTTAAACTTTGGGTAAAAGATTCATCAATCATTTTGATTAAAGAATTAAACTCTTTAATGAAAAACATAATAAGTAAAGCTGATAAAAATGTAAGTACCGTAATGCCTGGTTTTACTCATCTTAAGAATGCACAGCCAGTCTCTTTTGGCCATTATCTTTTAGCTTATTATGAGATGTTCAAAAGAGATACAAAAAGATTTCAAAATAATTTAGAATTGATTGATGAGTCTCCTCTTGGTGTTGCGGCTTTAGCCGGAACTTCATATAATATTGATAGAAATTTTACGTGTAAAAAATTAGGTTTTAAAAAACCTACAAGCAACTCAATTGACACTGTGTCGGATAGAGATTTTGCGATTGACTTTCTTTATGCTTGTGCAGTAAGTGCAATGCATCTGTCCAGATTAGCTGAGGATTTCATTATTTTAAATTCCGATGCTTATCAGTTGATCGCTTTTGATGATAAACTGCTAACCGGTTCATCTATAATGCCTCAAAAAAAAAATCCAGATCCTGCGGAGCTTATCAGGGGCAGAACTGGAATTAATTATGGTAAATTAAATTCTATTTTAACAATAATGAAAGGACTTCCAATTTCTTATTTTAAAGATTTACAAGATGATAAAGCATTAGTTTTTGATGGTTATGACACTCTTAGAGATACTCTAATCATGAGTAATGAATTGATTAAAAATGTTAAACCAAACAAAACTAGAATGTCTGATATGGCAAAAACTGGATATACGACTGCAACAGATTTTGCAGATTATCTTGTAAAAGGCAAAAAACTATCATTCAGAGAAGCTTATAAAATATCATCAAAAATTGTAAATTATGCTGAAAAGAATAAAAAAAACTTAGATGATTTAACCCTAAATGAAATCAAAAAATATTATAAAAACTTGAATAATGATGTTTTAAAAATTTTTGATGTTAGAAACTCTATGAATTCTAAAACTTCTTATGGTGGCACGTCTGAGAGAAATATTAAAAATATGATAAGAAAGTATAAAATGGAGCTAAAATGAAATTTATTATCACTATTACGATATTAATATTTTTATTGGGATCTTGTGGAAAAAAATCTAATCCTAAATACCAAGGTTCAATTAATAATTATACAAAAATAATTTAATATATGTCTTATATAACGTATAAAAATAATAATTTATTTGTGGAGAACGTTTCAGTTAGAAGACTTACTTCAAAATTGAGTACTCCATTTTATCTTTATTCAGAGGGAAGTATTATTTCAAATTATAAATCGTTTTTAAATAGTTTTAAAAAGACTAACCCATTAATTTGTTTTTCAGTAAAAGCAAATTCAAACATTCAAATTTTAAAAATCTTAAAAAAAATAGGTTCAGGTGCTGATGTAGTATCTGGGGGTGAGTTGCTTAAAGCTCTTAAATCTGGGATAAAACCTAATAAAATAGTTTTTTCTGGTGTAGGTAAAACAGAGGAGGAGATTAGTCTGGCTATAAGAAAAAATATTTTATTAATAAACGTGGAGTCTGAAAATGAGGCATTGCTGATTAATAAAATTGCAGGCAAATTAAGGAGAAGACCCTCTATTGGTATAAGGCTTAATCCTGATATCAACGCTCTAACACATAAAAAAATTTCTACAGGAAAAGCAGAAGATAAATTTGGTCTTTCAAAATCAAATTTGATTTCATTTTGTCAAAATTCTAAAAAATTGAGAAACTTAAAACTTAATGCAATTAGTGTGCACATTGGAAGTCAAATATTGAGTGAAAATCCTTTTAAAAAAACTCTAAAAGTTTTAGAGGAAATAATAAAAAAGACAAAAATTAAATTCGAGTTCGTAGACCTTGGTGGAGGGTTTGGTATTGCCTATAAAAAAAATGAGAGAAAAATAAATCTTAAAAACTACTCAAATTTAGTAGGAAAATTTAAAAAAAAATACAATTGCAAAATTATCTTTGAACCAGGGCGTGCGATTGTAGGTGATACAGCTGTCTTGATAGCTAAAATTCAATATCTTAAAAAAGGTTCAAATAAAACCTTTGCAATACTAAATGCCGGTATGAATGATTTTATGAGAACAGCACTTTATGACGCCGTCCACAACATTATTCCTGTAATTAAGAATAGTAAAAAAACTAAGGGACCTTTAGAATTTGTTGGGCCAATATGCGAGACAACTTGTAGATTTATCAAATATGATAAATACCAAAAATTGTATCAATCTGATTACGTAGCTATTTCAGATGTTGGAGCCTATGGATCCTCTTTATCTTCAAACTACAACACAAAACCATTAATTGCTGAAATAATTGTTAACAAAACTAAAGCCAGAATAATTAGAAAAAAACAAGATATAAAAAGTTTACTCAATCAATAATGCAATTTATAAGATCGCTCTTATTTACCATTTTATTTTATTTAATTTTGATATTAGTTTTCATTTTAGCTTTACCAACATTAATTTTACCAAGGAAGACTACTTTAATTTGTGGAAAAATATTGGCTCATATAATTATATCTTTGTTAAGATTTATATTAGGGATAAAGGTTACTTTCTATGGTATTGAGAATTTAAAAAAAAAAGAGAGATTTTTTGTTGCCAGTGCGCACCAATCTTTGCTCGAAACATTTATACTTCAAGCCCCACTTCGATATCCTATTTTTATTTTAAAAAAGGAACTTCTAAAAATTCCTATATTTGGTTGGTATTTAAAAAAAATTGGATCAATTGAAATTGTTAGAGATACAACAACAAAGGATAACTTAAATTTTTTCGACAAAATAAAAAACAATATTGAAATTAGTAAAAGACCTTTATTAATTTTTCCACAAGGGACTAGGGTAAAATTTGGAGAAAGAGTAGCTTTTAAAAAGGGGGCTGGTAGAATTTACGAAGCGCTGAATTTACCATGTATTCCAGTAGCTTTGAATACTGGTAAGGTTTGGCCAAAAAATAGTTTTTTAAAACATAGCAATGATATTAAAATATTTTTTTTAGAACCTATTGAACCTGGAAAAGATAAATATCTTTTTATAAAAGATTTAGAAGAAAAAATTTATAACTCAATAGATAATATGAGTTAATTTTTTTTTCTACCAAAGTCAGGTGTTGCAACATCCTGTCCTGCTTTAATAATTTCTTTTCTTACATTTTTAGTTGATGAAAACATTTTAAGAAGTTTATCACCATTCTTTTCAACAATTGCTTTTTTGAAATCATCAATATTTTTAGAAAAGTCATCTAATATTTTTAAAATATTTTCGCTATTATCGATGAAAATATCTCTCCACATCAAAGGATCAGATGATGCTATACGGGTAAAGTCTCTTAAACCACCTGCGCTATATTTTATTATTTCGTTTTTAAATTTTTCATCTGTATTTATTGCTGTAATAACTAAATTATATGCTACTGCGTGGGGCAAATGACTTGTAAGTGCAAGGATATGATCATGGTCCTCTACTGTCATTAATTTAACCTTGCTACCTAAAAATTCCCAAAAGTTTTTTAACTTCTCTATCTTATCTTTATTAGAATTTTTTTTGTTACAAATTATAGTCCATCTGTTTTTAAATAAATCTTTAGTGCCTGAACTAGGGCCACTCTCTTCTGTACCAGCAATGGGGTGTGAGGCTAACCAAAAAATATTTTTTATATTTAAACTTTCGAATATTTTATCTACCTCTTTTTTTACCGACCCTGTGTCTGTAACAATTGCATCTTTCTTAAAATAATCTTTAGCAGATAACAATACCTCTTTGTAAGAACTTAAAGGAACAGCAAGAATAACTAAATCTGAGTCTTGAACAGCTGATTGAATATTTTTAGATATTTCTTTGCATAAATTTTCTTTTTTTAAGTATCTAATTGTATCATTTGACTTATCAAAAACTGTAACAGATTTACTTATCTTATTATTGCTTAGATTTCTTAAAATTGATGATCCTATTAATCCACAACCTATTATACAGATTTTATCAAACATTTATTATATTTTTTAAAGTTTTTATTAATTTTTTATTCTCTTTAGAATTGCCGATTGTTATCCTTAATGAATTTTTTATTCCATAAACTTCCATTTTTCTCACTAAGATACCATTTTTTGCTAATTTTTGGAAAATTTCCTGAGAGTTTTTTTTTATTTTGTCAAAATTAGCTAACAAGAAATTTCCTCCTCCATTATTAGTTTCAATTTTAAGTTTTTTAAATTCTTTAAATAATATTCTCGACCATTTTCGAACATGATCAATTTCTTTTTGTAGCCACCTTGTATCATTTATAGCTGCAGATGCTGCAAACAAAGCTGCTCTGTTAACATTAAAAGGTGGTTTCAAAACATTGAGTGTCTTAATAATATACTTTGGTCCGTAGCCCCATCCAACTCTTAAACCAGCTAGCCCATAAATTTTGGAAAAGGTTCTTGTAATCACTACATTTTTAGATTTTGAAAATAACTTCAACCCAGCACTAAAATTTTTTTCCTTTACATACTCAAAATAAGCATCGTCAACAACTAATAATATATTTTTTCTTAATTTTTTTCTCAAATATAACAGTTCATTTTTATTTATGAATGTACCAGTAGGATTATTTGGATTCGCTAAAAAAACTATTTTTGTTTTTTTTGAAACTTTAGATAATATATTTTCAACAGATATTTTAAAATTTTTTTCTTTTGCAAATAATACTTTTGCACCAGATATCCTGCTATAAATTCTATAAATTATAAAACTGTACTCAGGAACGATTACTTCATCGCCTTTTTTTAAAAATAATTTACATAACAACTCAAAAATTTGATCTGATCCAGACCCAAGTATAATTTGATCAAAATTTATTTTAAATTTTTTTGAAATTGTTTTTTTTAAAAAATTTCCATCGGAGTCTGGGTATCGCATTACATTTTTTGAAGCTTTCAAATATTCTTTGACTGCTTTGGGACTGGGCCCCAATGCAGACTCATTTGCTGAAAGTTTAATTTTGGCATATTTTTGCTTAAATAAGCTCAGACCTGGCAGGTATTTTTCAGCATCGATTTTTCTAGCTTTTGGTAAAGTCATAATTTGTTAAGTTATTATATAAAAAGTATACTATTATCTATAATTCATTACATAGTAATTTGACAAGTTTAAGACGATTTAGTACTAATTCAGAGCGCTGATTTAACCGAATTGCAGGCGCTAAATAAATTATGCTAAAAAGGGGATATGCCCAGTTTAGCTGGGCTTTTTTTTTGGATGAATAGTAAACTTAAAAATATTAAGAAACTAAATATATCAAAACCACTAAAATTAGACTGTGGCAAGACAATAAGTGATTTTCCATTAGCTTACGAAACCTACGGAAAATTAAGTTCAGATAAGGATAACGCTATTCTCATTTTTCATGCCCTAACTGGGGACCAGTTTGTAACTGGCACTAATCCAATAACTAATAAGGAGGGTTGGTGGATTACAGCAGTTGGGCCTGGAAAAGCTATAGACACTGATAAGTATTTTGTAATTTGCGCTAATGTCATCGGGGGTTGTATGGGCTCTTTAGGACCACAAAATATAAATCCTGAAACAAAACAACCTTACGGTCTAGATTTTCCAGTTATTACAATTAATGACATGGTAAGAGCTCAAGAGTCTTTACTTAATCACCTGGGCATTGAAAAATTATTATGTGCTACTGGAGGTTCAATGGGTGGAATGCAATTATTACAATTCTGCGCGACTTTTCCCAATAAAACTTTTTCGGCAATTCCTATAGCTTGTAGTTCAAGTCATAGCGCGCAAAATATTGCTTTAAATGAATTAGCTCGTCAAGCTATTATGGCTGACCCTGTATGGGACGAAGGCAAGTATATCTTAAAAAATGTTCAACCAAAAAACGGGCTAGCCGTTGCTAGGATGGTTGGACATATTAGTTACCTATCAGAAAAAGGGATGCAAGAAAAGTTTGGTAGAAAACTTCAAGAAAAAGCTGATTATGAATTTAGTTTTAACGCTGATTTTCAAGTGGAAAGCTATTTGAGACATCAGGGGTATGCTTTTGTAGAGAGATTCGATGCTAATTCTATACTTTATATAACAAGGGCAATGGATTATTTTGATCTTTCAAAACAGTTTAAGGGAGGTTTAGTCGAAGCTTTTAAAAATCAAAAAACTAAATTCTTAGTTATATCCTTTACTTCTGATTGGCTATACACATCTAGAGAAAATAAGGATATTGTTATTGCGCTTAATTCATCAGGGGCTGATGTTTCATATTCTGAAATTATGACTGACAAAGGTCATGATTCTTTTTTGTTAAATGAATCTGAGTTTTTAAAAACTATGAAAGGTTTTATAGACTCAATGCACGAAAAATATAAAAAAAAATGAAAAAAGAATTCAAAGTTATAGCCGATCTATTGCCTAATAAAACTAGAGTGTTAGATGTTGGCTGTGGTGATGGTGCCTTAATGAGTTTGCTTGAAAAAAATAAAAAAATTGAAGTACGTGGACTGGAAATCAATAATGACAATGTTCAAAAATGTATTAATAAGGGCTTATCAGTAATTCAAGGAAATGCTGAGACGGAACTACATCAATTCCCTAATAAATCTTTTGATTATGTTGTTCTTAGTCAAACATTGCAGGCTTTTTATGATCCAAATCAAGTTATAAAAGAACTCTTAAGAATTGGGTCCTCTGTTATCGTTTCAATTCCTAATTTTGGTTATTGGAAAGTAAGAATAAATCTTTTATTATTCGGAAAAATGCCTGTAACTAAAACTTTACCAAATACTTGGTATGACACTCCAAATTTACATATGTGTACGATTAAAGATTTATTTGATTTTTGCGATGAAAAAAAAATTAATATAAAACAAGTGATAGGATTGAACGGAGATAGAACTTCATTCATAACTAAAAATAACTTAGAAATTAAAAATCTTTTTTCAAAATTAGGAATATTTTTGATAGGATGACCTTGCAAATAAACATAGTCCCTTGTCTATCCGATAACTATTCCTATATTATTTTTGACAACTCAAGTGGAAAAGTTGGTGTGGTTGATCCATCAGAATTTGGCAAAATCGATAATTATTTGGAGAAAAAATATAAAAAACTAGATTTTATAATTAATACTCATCATCATGCCGATCATATTGGAGGAAATTATAAACTTAAAAAAAAATATAATTCAAAAATTGTAGCTTATTCTGGAGACTCAGGTCGAATTAAAGATATTGATGTAAAAGTAAAAAATGATGACATCTTTAATTTTGGAAATATAAGTTTTAAAATTTTTAATATACCAGGACATACTAGTGGACACATAAGTTTATATTCAAAAGATGAAAATGTAATTTTTACTGGTGACACTCTGTTCTCTTTTGGTTGTGGAAGATTATTAGAGGGTACATATGATGAGATGTTCACGTCTTTAAAAAGAATAAAATCATTGCCAGAAAAAACAAAAATATACTTTGGCCATGAATACACTAAGAATAATATAGAGTTTTGTTTATCTATTGAGCCAGATAATATTTTTTTACAAGAAAGACTTAAATTGGTAGAAAAAAATCTTAAAAATAATATTTGCAGCACCCCAACTATTTTGGCAGATGAAATTAGAGGTAATCTATTTTTGAAAGCAAATAACGCGACTGAATTCAAAAAATATAGAGATTTAAAGGATAGTTTTTAGTCCTCGATGCTTGACTTAGTAATATCAGAATATATATTGCACTAAATTTAAGGAACAATATATGTCTTTTGCAATTATAGAAACTGGCGGAAAGCAATACAAGGTAAGCGCTAATAAAATTTTAAAGGTGGAAAAACTTAACGCTGAAAAAGGAAAGTTGATACAGTTTAAAAACGTGCTTCTTGTTAATGATGATAAAGTAACCGAGGTTGGAAATCCCTTAATTTCTGGAGCGGTAGTGGAAGCGAAATTAATTGAAAATATAAAAGATAAAAAAATACTTGTATTTCATAAGAGAAGAAGAAAACATTCTAGAAAAAAGAATGGGCATAGACAAAGATTATCAAAAATTCAGATAACAAAAATTCTAACTAAAGGTGGAACTGTTATAGCTGAATTTAAAGCGAGTGAAAAAAAACAAGAAGTAAAAAAAGAAAAAAAGGTAACTAAAAAACCGGTAAAATAAAATGGCAACAAAAAAAGCAGGTGGATCATCACGAAACGGACGAGATAGTAAGGGTAGAAGATTAGGTGTAAAGAAGTTTGGTGATCAATCAGTTATTCCTGGAAATATAATAGTAAGACAAAGAGGTACCAAAGTACACCCAGGAGAGAATGTTGGTATGGGTAAAGATCATTCAATATATTCATTGATAAAAGGTAAAGTTAAGTTCAAAAAAACAAAATTAAACAGAACTTTTGTTTCTGTAATCCCCAATTAAGTTTATAAATAAAACTTAAATATTTATAATTTTATAATGAAATTTTTAGATCAAGCAAAAATATATATAAAAGCTGGAAATGGGGGAACTGGCGCTGCAAGTTTTCGTAGAGAAAAATTTATAGAATATGGTGGTCCAGATGGAGGTGATGGGGGAGCTGGTGGATCAATAATATTTTCTGCCGACAGGAATCTGAATACTTTAGTTGATTTTAGATACACCCAACATTTCAAGGCGCAACACGGTAAGCCAGGTAGTAAAAGAAATAAAACTGGCGCTAACGGGAAAGATTTAATTTTAAAAGTTCCACTAGGAACTCAAATTTTTGAAGAAGATAATAATACTCTAATATATGACTTCACCAACAACGAGGATAAATTCATTTTGGCTAATGGAGGTAAAGGAGGTTTAGGAAATGTACGTTTTAAAAGTTCAACTAACAGGGCCCCAAGAAAAAAAACAAATGGAACACCAGGTGAAGAGTTTTGGATTTGGCTGCAACTAAAAGTTATAGCTGACATTGGAATTATTGGACTGCCGAATTCAGGTAAATCAAGTTTGTTAGCAGCAACAACAAGAGCTAAACCAAAAATTGCTAATTATCCTTTTACGACAATTAACCCAAACCTTGGTGTTGTAAGTTATGATAATAAAGAGATTACATTAGCAGATATTCCTGGACTTGTTGAAGGAGCCCATAAGGGGATTGGACTTGGTGATAAGTTTTTAAGACATATTGAAAGATGTAAAATATTATTACATTTAATTGATTTAAGCGAAGAAAATCTTTTTTCTAATTATAAAAAAGTAAAAAAGGAACTTGATGCTTATGACAAAAATTTATCAAAAAAAAAAGAGATAATATTTTTTAATAAAGCAGACTTACTTAATATTGAGTCAATTAAAAGAAAAATAAAAAGTTTTCAATCTTATTTAAAAACAAGTTATGAAATTGTATCATTACATAGTAAAAAAGATATTGTAAAAATTAAAAAGGTTTTAATAAAAAATGTTAAAAAGTAAATTTAAAAAATTGGTAATTAAACTTGGATCATCTACTGTAATTGATAAAAGAGGAAACTTCAAATATTCGTGGGTAAACAGTCTTATAAAGGATATAAGAAAACTAAAAAAGAATAGAGATATTGTTGTGGTATCCTCTGGAGCGATTGCTTTGGGTCAAAGTTACTTAAAAATAAAGAAAAAAAAAATTAAAGTTGAAATGAAACAGGCCATAGCAGCAATTGGGCAAATTAGCCTTGCAAAAGAATTTCAAAAAATATTTGAAAAGAATGATTTAAAGACCGCTCAAATTTTGATTTCTCCAGATGATACAGAGCAAAGAAGAAGAGCAATTAATGTTAAAAGAACTTTTGAAAATCTATTTAAACTTAATGCCATACCAATAGTAAATGAAAATGATACAACTGCTACCACAGAAATAAAATATGGCGATAATGATAGATTAGCAGCACGAGTTGCACAAATTATAGGTGCCGATGTTCTTATTATATTTAGTGATACAGATGGTCTTTACGACAAATCAAAAGAAAGAAAATTAATTCCAGAGGTAAGAAATCTCACAGAAGATATTTATGAACTTGCTGAGAAAAAGATAAATAACTATGGTTCGGGGGGGATGATCACAAAACTGGAAGCAGCAAAAATATGTATGAACTCTGGGTGTCATATGTATATAAGCAATGGAAATAATTTAAATCCAATTAAAAATATGTTTTTAAAAAAAAGATATACTTGTTTTTTTCCTAAAATTTCAACTTTAGACGCGAGGAAAAAATGGATAATAGGTTCATTAAATTCCTATGGTAAAATTTATATAGACAATGGTGCAGTTAAGGCTTTGCAAAATGGTAAAAGCCTTTTAGCTGCTGGGGTGACCAAAATCTCTGGTAATTTTAAAAAAGGTGACAATGTTCTAATAGTTGACGACAATACTAAACAAATTGGTAGAGGTTTATCCTCATTTTCATCAGATGAAATATCTAAGATTAAAGGCAGACAAAGCAACGAAATTGAGAAAATATTAGGTTATGCAAGTAAGTTAGAAGTAATTCATATTGATGATATGGTAAGGTTTGAATGATTGAAATTAAAAAAATAGGAATTAAGGCAAAAAATGCTTTTAATAATCTTAAAATTAAAAGTCATAAAAATAGGCAAAGTGTTTTAGAGCATTATAATAAACTTTTATTAAAAAATAAAAAACAAATATTAAAAGAGAATAATAAAGATATAAAGCTGGTAAAAAGAAAAAATCTAATTGATAGATTAATATTAGATAGTAAAAAAATTGATTCGATTAGACATTCAATAAATGAAATTCAAAAATTTGGCGATCCACTTGGCCAAGTGCTAGAAAAATGGAAAAGGCCAAATCAAATGACGATTAGAAGAATTTCAACTCCAATAGGTGTAATAGGAGTAATATATGAAAGTAGACCTAATGTGACCGCTGATGTTGCTGCGCTTTGTATTAAAACTGGAAATTGCTCAATTTTAAGAGGTGGATCTGAAGCATTCTACTCAAATAAGATCTTAGCAGAATTGTTTAGGAAGTCTTTAAAAAGTAAAAAATTTGACCCAAATTGTGTTCAATTTATTGCTAACAAAAATAGAAAAATTGTAGACTATTTATTATCTAAAATGCAAAATTATGTAGACGTAATTGTTCCTAGGGGAGGAAAAAATTTAGTGGCAAAAGTTCAAAGATTATCAAATGTACATGTAATTGGTCATTTAGAGGGACTGTGTCATCTGTATATAGATAACAACTCAAGTTTAAATAAAGCAAAAAAAATTGTTTTAAATTCAAAGTTAAGACGAACAAGTATTTGTGGAGCGCTAGAGACCCTTTTGATAAATGAAAAAGTTATAAAATCTCATGGTGTTCCAATAATTTATGAGCTTAAAGAAAAAGGTTGTGAAATTGTTGTTGATAAAAAAATAAATAAATATTTAAAAATAAAACTAAAATTAGCAAAATCAAATGATTGGCAAACAGAATATTTAGATAAAAAATTATCTATTAAATCAGTAAAAAATGTAGAAGAAGCTGTTAAGCATATTTTAAAATACGGAACAATGCATACCGACGGTATAATTACTAAAAATAATAAAGCAGCAAAATATTTTTTAGATAATATAAATAGTTCAATTGCTACTCATAATGTATCAACTCAATTTGCTGACGGTGGGGAATTTGGATTTGGAGGTGAAATAGGCATATCAACTAATAAACTTCCTCCAAGGGGACCTGTTGGAATTAAACAATTGACCTCCTACAAATACGTTTTATCTGGAAACGCTATTATAAGACCTTAAATAATTGTAATGGGTGAGAAGAAAAAAAAATTTATAGGAATTTTAGGTGGTAGCTTCGATCCACCGCACAAAGGCCATTTGCAAATAAGCAAAATCAGTTTAAAAAAACTTAAAATCGAGAAACTGTTTTGGATTATTACTAAAAAAAATCCTTTTAAAAGAAAACCATTGTTTTCTGTTAAAGAAAGAATTCATCAATGCAAGACGGTCACTAAAGGGTATAAAAAAATCAAAATACTATATTTAGATGACAAATTAAATTCTAGCAGGGTTGTTAGTAGTGTGTTTTATCTTAAAAAAAGACATAAAAAAAAAATATTTTTTATAATGGGCTCTGACAACCTTAAAAAATTTCATAAATGGACTAAATTTCAAGCGATAATCAAAAATTGTACCCTTGTTATTTTTCCGAGGAAAGGGTTTGACAAAAAAGCAAGAAAATCTAATATATTTAACTATCTGAGTAAAAAAAATATAATATTTATGAAAAATAAAGTTTCAGATGTATCCTCATCTGAAATAAGAAAAAATTATAAAAATTTTTGATGGAAATTAAACTTTTAAAAAAAAAAATTGAAAAAATTTTAAACAACAATAAAGCCTTTGAAATAGTCTCTATAGATCTAAAAAAAAAATCATTTATAGCTGATTATATGATAATAGCATCTGGAACGTCTTCTAGACACCTTCAATCACTATCGGAAATACTTGTTACGGAACTTAAAGGTTTGGGTATTGAAAATTGCCGCATTGAAGGAAAAAATAGTAATGATTGGAAACTAGTTGATACAATAGATATAATTATTCATCTATTTCACCCTGAAAAAAGAAAATTTTATGATCTAGAAAAAATGTGGTCCGAACCAATTCCTAGAGAAAAGGCTTTAATATGAAAAAATTTTTAATATTTGTTTTTATATCTTATATTTTCTTCTCACCACTACATTCAAGTAACGAAAACGCGTTATATAAAAAAATTGATTTATTTGGAGAAGTTTTAGATAAGATTAAAAGAGAATATGTAGATGAAGTTGACCAAGCTGAAGCGATGGACTCAGCAATTAATGGAGTTCTTCAGTCTTTGGATCCTTACTCGGCTTACATGGGTCCAGAACTTTTTCAAAGTATGCAAACCGAGACAAAAGGGGAATTTGGTGGACTAGGCATTGAAATTGGAATGGAAGCTGGTCTAGTAAAAGTTATAGCTCCTATATCAGACACTCCTGCATCCAAAGCAGGTATAAAAGCTGGCGACTTTATAATCAGAATTGGTGATGAGCAAGTTCAGGGCAAGTCTTTAATGGAGGCAGTTAAATTAATGAGAGGTCCAATTGGATCAAGTATTGAACTTACAATAAGGAGAAAAAACATCAAGAAGGCTTTAAAGTTTAATATAACTAGAGAAATTATTGAGATTAAATCTGTAGAGGCTAAGATTATTGGTGATAAAAAAAAAATTGGTTATGTCAAATTAAAGTCATTCAATGAAAATAGTGATCAACAATTTTTTGAATCTATAAAAAAATTTGAAAAAAAATTCAAGCCAATAGGATATGTGATTGATCTTAGGAATAATCCTGGCGGACTTTTAACACAAGCTATAAGTATTACAGATTTCTTCTTAGATGACGGGGAAATAGTGTCAACAAAAGGCAGAAGAATTTCTGAAACAAGAAAATTTTTTGCTAGAAAAGGTGACGGCATAAATGGTAAACCAATTATCATTTTAATTAACAACGGTTCTGCATCTGCGTCAGAAATCTTTGCCGGCGCTTTAAAAGATCATAAAAGGGCAATTATACTTGGTGAAAATTCTTATGGTAAAGGCTCCGTACAATCTATTATCCCTCTGAGAAATGGAGGCGGGATACGTTTAACAATATCAAAATATTACTTACCCTCAGGTCAGTCAATTTCCGAGATTGGTGTAGCTCCTGATATTGAAATAAAAGAACAAGGTGAAGAATTTAAGATTGATACTGCAACTGATAACCAGCTTAATTATGCTATTAAGTTATTTCAATCATCGTAAATGAAAAGTCAATTACCATTAAGAACTGGAGTTGGTGTCATTGTTTTAAATAATAATAATAAAGTCTTCGTTGGTAAGAGAAAAGATAATCCTATAGATAAATGGCAAATGCCGCAAGGTGGAGTAGATCAAAATGAGTCGTATCTTAATGCTATGAGAAGAGAATTATTAGAAGAAACAAGTATTAAGAGCATTAAAATTATAAAAGAAATTAATCAAATATTGAAATATGAGCTACCTGAAAATTTGCTGGGAATAATCTGGAAAGGCAAATATAGAGGACAAAAACAAAAATGGTTTATTGTGAGGTTCGTAGGAGATGAGAATGAAATTAATCTTAACACAGATAAACCTGAATTTATTGAATGGAGATGGATAGATGTTGATATGCTTACATCTGTTATTGTAGATTTTAAAAAACAAGTTTACGAACAACTTGTTCAAGAAATAAAACAAGTAATCAATTAAGTTCTTTTAGAGTATCGATTTTAGTAGAGATCAAAAATTTTTCGCTATCTGAAATATCATCTTTTGACATTCTGTGTGTAAGGCTTTTTATAATTTCAGGTATTGAGGATTTATCAAATTTTTCAATTTCAATTGCATTCTCTGTAAGTATTAACAAGGAATTATTGTTAAATTCAACAGTGCCTTCATCAATAAGAAAGCTTTTTGAAGCTTTAGTATTAATAAACTTTATGATCCCTGGTTTGAGAAAGGTAATAATTGGAATATGGTCTTTTAAAATTGTCATTTGTCCCTCATATGCTGGAATTATAACCTCTGATACATCTAAAGATAAAATACTTCTTTCTGGAGTTATCAACTCAAATTTAAATAATTCAGACATCATTTATTTCTCGTCTTTGGATAATTTGTCTGCTTTTTCGACTGCCTCCTCAATTGAACCAACCATATAAAAAGCAGCCTCGGGCAAATGATCGTATTCTCCCTTGCAAATTGCATCAAAACCTTTAATTGTGGACTCTAAATCTACTAATTTACCAGGTGATCCTGTGAAAACTTCTGCAACAAAAAATGGTTGGGACAAAAATCTCTGAATTTTTCTTGCTCTTGCAACAGTCAATTTATCTTCTTCAGACAACTCGTCCATTCCTAAAATTGCTATGATATCTTGTAAAGATTTATAAGCTTGAAGTATCTTTTGAACCTCTCTAGCAACTCTATAGTGTTCCTCACCAACGACTCTTGGGTCTAAAATTCTTGAGGTAGAGTCGAGTGGGTCTACCGCTGGATAAATTCCAAGTTCAGCTATTTGTCTGGAAAGGACTGTAGTAGCATCTAGGTGAGAAAAAGATGTTGCGGGCGCAGGGTCTGTTAAGTCATCTGCAGGGACATATATTGCTTGAACAGATGTTATAGATCCTTTTCCAGTCGAAGTAATTCTCTCTTGTAAATTACCCATGTCAGTTGCTAATGTTGGTTGATAACCAACTGCCGATGGTATACGCCCGAGTAACGCAGAAACCTCGGAGCCAGCTTGAGTAAATCTGAATATATTATCTACGAAAAAGAGTACGTCTTGACCTTCCTTATCTCTAAAATATTCAGCTACAGTTAAACCTGTTAGTGCTACGCGAGCTCTTGCTCCAGGGGGCTCATTCATTTGACCATAAACTAAAGCAGCTTTAGAGCCTTTACCGTCGGTTTTAATAACTCCGGATTCAATCATTTCATGATATAGGTCATTTCCCTCTCTGGTTCTCTCACCCACACCTGCAAATACTGAAAAGCCACCGTGAGCTTTTGCAATATTGTTTATTAACTCCATTATTGTCACGGTTTTACCAACTCCTGCTCCACCAAATAGACCAATTTTTCCACCTTTAGCGTATGGAGCTAATAAATCAATTACCTTTATTCCGGTTACTAAAATTTCAGTCTCAGTCGATTGATCGGTAAATTTTGGTGCTTGTCTGTGAATTGGCCATTTTTCAGTAGTTTTTACATCTCCTTTTTCATCGATTGGTTGACCAATTACGTTTATAATTCTTCCTAAAGTTTCTGGTCCGACAGGAACACTAATTGGAGATCCAGTATTTTTAACTTTATCTCCTCTTTTTAATCCTTCAGTTGAGTCCATAGCTATTGTCCTGACACTACTTTCGCCTAGATGCTGAGCAACTTCTAAAACTAACTTATTCCCTCCATTGTTTGCCTCTAATGCCGTAAATATCTCAGGAAGTTGACCTTCAAATTTGACATCAACCACAGCACCAATTAATTGAGTTATTATTCCCTCGTTTTGCATTTTATAAACTTTCTGCTCCTGAAATTATTTCTATTAATTCTTTTGTGATAGATGCTTGCCTACTCCTATTATAATTTATTGTAAGTTTATCTACAAGATCGCCTGCGTTTCTAGTCGCGTTATCCATTGCAGTCATCCTAGATCCTTGTTCGCTAGCGAGATTTTCTAAAAATGCTTTATAAATTTGCGTAGAAATGTTTTTTGGAAGAAGATTTTTTAAAATATCATCTTCATCAGGTTCAAATTCGATATATCTATTTTGCATATCTTCAGCTATATTCTCTTGTTTATTTTCAGCGGGTATAATTTGTTGAGCTGATGGAATTTGAGTAATAACATTTTTAAAATTGTTGTAATATAAAATACATTTATCAAATTGTTTATTTTTAAAAAGATCTAGTATAATTTTTCCCACTTCGTCTGCTTCCTTAAAAGTAATAGTTTTTTTTTCTTTAAAACTAATTTGCCTAATGATTTGACTACGATACTCGCGTTTTAATTGATCACTACCTTTTGTTCCAACAGTAATAATTTTAATCTTTTTTCCATTATTTAAAAATTTTTTAAAATCGGCTTTTGCAAGCTTGCAAATATTCGAATTAAAACCTCCGCATAACCCTCTATCTGCTGTCATGACAACACATAAAATAATTTCTTCTTTTCCGCTTCCAACCAATAATTCTGGAGCATTTGATTTATCCTGAATAGAGTTTGTTAAATTTAAAATAATACTCTGTAATTTAGCGCTATATGGCCTACTCTTTTCTGCATTTTCTTGTGCTTTTTTTAGCTTTGCTGCGGCAACCATTTTCATAGCTTTAGTAATTTTTTGAGTTGACTTAACACTTTTGATCCTTTTTTTTAAATCATCTAAACTTGGCATTATTTTAACTCTTTTTTCAAATTATTAATTATAACAACTAATTCACTCTCGTCACTTTCTTCTAGTTTACCTTTCGATTGAATGCTTTCTAAAAGAGTAGGTTTATCATTTTTTACTTTATCTAATAGTTTTGTCTCAAAATTTTTAATATCTTTGAGTTCGATATCATCAAGATAACCTTTAACTCCTGAGTAAATTAAGATTACTTGCTCGGAGACTTTTAAAGGCGAATATTGATTTTGTTTGAGTAATTCAGTAAGTTTAGAACCTCGGTTAAGAAGTTTTTGCGTCGAGGCGTCTAGGTCAGAACCGAATTGGGCAAATGCAGCCATTTCTCTATATTGTGCTAGTTCAAGTTTTATTGATCCAGCAACTTTTTTCATCGCTTTAGTTTGTGCTGCTGAACCAACCCTAGAAACCGATAAGCCAACATTTACGGCAGGTCTTATTCCTTGATTAAATAACTCCGTTTCTAAAAATATTTGACCATCAGTAATTGAAATTACATTTGTAGGTATATAAGCTGATACATCTCCTGCCTGAGTTTCAATAATCGGTAGAGCTGTTAAAGAACCACCTCCATTTTTCTCATTTAGTTTTGCCGCTCTCTCTAACAGTCTGCTATGAAGATAAAAAACATCTCCAGGATATGCCTCTCTTCCTGGCGGTCTTCTTAAAAGCAATGACATTTGTCTGTAAGCAACAGCTTGCTTCGATAAATCATCATAAATTATTAATGCATGCATTCCGTTATCTCTAAAAAATTCTCCAATAGTACATCCAGTATATGGCGCTAAAAATTGTAGGGGCGCTGAATCTGAGGCCGTGGCTGATACCACTGTAGTATATTCCATAGCTCCTGCGTCTTCTAGTGTTTTTACAATTTGAGCAACTGTCGAACGTTTCTGTCCAATAGCTACGTAAACACAATATAATTTTTTCTTTTCGTCCTCTGTCTCATTAATTTCTTTTTGATTTATAATAGTATCAACCGCAACTGCAGTTTTTCCTGTTTGTCGGTCTCCAATAATCAGCTCTCTTTGCCCTCGACCAATTGGTATTAAACTGTCTATAGCTTTTAATCCTGTTTGCATTGGCTCGTTCACAGATTGTCTTGGAATAATTCCAGGAGCTTTTACTTCTACCCTATTTCTTTTAATACTTGGCGGCAATTTACCTTTTCCGTCTATTGGGTTGCCTAACCCATCGACTACTCTTCCGAGTAGCTCTTTACCCACAGGTACATCAACGATAGATTTTGTTCTTTTTACTTCATCTCCCTCTTTAATTTGTCTATCGTCCCCAAAAATTACAACACCGACATTATCACTTTCTAAATTTAGTGCCATACCTTTTGATCCATCAGAAAATTGAACCATCTCTCCAGCTTGCACATTATCAAGACCGTAAATTCTAGCTATACCATCACCAACAGATAAAACTTTTCCGATTTCAGAAACTTCAGCTTTTTCTCCAAAATTTTTAATCTGCTCTTTAATTAATTTTGTAATCTCAGAAGGATTTATTGACATATTAATTTTCTATTATAAGGTTTTCATACTTTTTAAGTTTACTTTTCAAAGAAGAGTCAATCAAAGTGCTTCCAATTTTTACTTTTAAGCCTCCAATTAAAGACTGGTCAACTTTAAAATCAAATTTAATTTTAGATCCAATGATTTTTGAAAACTCTTCGCTCAAAATATTTATTTTATCATTTTCAAGTTTTTTTGAAGAAATTAATTCAGCAGAAACGACTCCCCTTTTTTTTGACGAAAGAATTAAAAAATGTTTTAAAATATTTTTAACGAAAAAAATTCTTTTTTTTTTAATTAAAAGTAACATAAAATTTTTCATAATTTCATTTATTTGCATTATGTCTGAAATTTTAGTTATCATTTTTTCTTGTTTATCTGTTGATATAGTTGGATTTCTTAAAAAATTGTATAAATCATGATTTATTTCGAACAATTCTAAAATTTCACCAATATTTTTTTCAATAGCATCAAGCTCAGAATTTTCGCTGGCTAATTCAAATAAAGCTAATGAGTATCTCTCAGCAGTTTCCTTTGAAAATGACTTCATAATTATTATAATTTTATACTTAAGTGATTAAACTTGAAATATTTGAGGTGTTATCATAAGAGAATAATCTCTTCAAGACGCAAAGAAGCAATTAATTAAAGTTTATTGGATCAACATCAACTGTAAGTTTAATTTTACTAGAAGTTTTAAAATTGTTCAAAAAATTCGCAAGTGAAGTATGTGAAAAACCCTTTTTGTTTGATCTTATTAAAATTCTCATTCTATATTTTTTATTAATTTTAAATATAGGGGCTTCAACGGGACCTAAGACTTCTAAATTAGAAAAATGGGAAAGTTTCAATTTTAATTTTCTTGCCCAATTATAACTGAAGTCTTTATCATGTGATGAAATTATAATCGCAATTAATTTTTTGAACGGTGGAAGATTGTTATTTTTTCTAAGTTCAAGCTCATCTATTAAAAATTTTTCTGGATTATTTATGATTAAATCTTTTAACGTTTTATGAGTTGGTGTAATTGTTTGATAGATTATTTTTGAATTAGATGAGAAACGTCCAGCCCTTCCACTTAATTGATTATATAATTGAATATTTTTTTCCGCAGATCTAAGATCGTAACCTCTGCCAGAAAAATCAGCATCCACAACCACAATACAATTAAGTTTTGGAAAATTAAAACCTTTTGATATCATTTGAGTTCCAATTAAAATATCAATTTTATTTCTTTCCATATCATCTAGAATAACTTCTCCCTCTTTTTTTTTTGACATATAATCACTAGAAACAATTTTAATATTTTTGTTAGGAAATATTTCCCTAAGTTCATCATAGACTTTTTCAACACCAGGACCATACATAGAAAAATTACATAAACTTTTATTATTTTTGCATTTTATTTCTGGCTTACGATGAAAACCACAATGGTGACAAACAAGACTATTTCTTAACTTATGATAGGTAAGGTAAATTGAACAGTTTGGACATGTATGTCTAAAACCACAACTTTTACAAATTAGTAAAGGCGAATATCCTCTTCTATTAACAAAAAATAATACTTGATTATTTTTATCAAGAAAGGTTTTTACAATCTTGATTGTCTCTGAGGATATATTTTTGTTCCTAAGCTTCTCTAAATTTAAATTTATAATTTCAGTCTCTGGAAAAGGATAATTATCAAACCTCTTTTCTAGTTTAATTACGCTATATTTTTTATTTTTAATATTATTATAAGTTTCTAAAGAAGGTATAGAAGTAATCAAGTTAACTGGAATGTTTTCTATGGAAGCTCTTAGAATTGCCATATCTCTTGCATTATATATTATTCCTTCCTCTTGTTTGTAAGAAGCATCGTGCTCTTCATCAACAACGATTAGGCCAAGTTTACTAAAAGGTAATGCTAAAGATGACCTAGCGCCAATTACTATTTTAATTTTATTAGTAAGTACTCCTTGCCAAATAAATCGTTTTTTTTTTAAAGAAATTTTAGAGTGCCAAATGAAAGGGTCATAACCAAAATAATCATTAAACCTTTTTTTAAATTGATTTGTCAAAAATATCTCGGGTAATAAAATTAGAACCTGTTTGTTTTTAGATATTATTTTTTTTATTCTCTCAAAATATACAACTGTCTTTCCCGATCCTGTAACGCCTTGTAATACAGAAACTTTAAATCCCTTTTCAAAAGAGGATAAATTTTTTAGAGCATTTTTTTGTTCATCATTTAAATTAAAATTCTTATATTTTGTGAATATATCAATTTGAGAAATTTTTTCTCGTTTTATAATATTATTCTTGTCTCCAAAGCACATTTTCAATACTAGACCCTTAGGTGCTAAATTATAAGCAGAGAACCAATTAATAAATTTTATTAAATTAGGACTTATGGATATTCCTTTGATTTTTTTTTGGACAGATTTTAATTTGATATTTTTTGTTGTTTCCTGCTTTTCATCCCAAATAACACCAATCTCTTTTTTTTTTCCAAATTGTACTTCAACAAAATCACCGGGCTTAAGTTTATTTAATTTGCTGTCTAATTTATAAGTAAAGGGATGATCAAATATTTTAGGCAATAGCACTGGCACTGTCATTTGAGCTATCTTATTAAAAATATAGGCTATTAAAAATGAATTGGTCTTTTATCAACAGCTAATGCTGCCTCTTTTATGGCCTCTGTATGAGTTGGATGTGCATGGCAAGTTCTAGCAATGTCCTCAGCACTGGCTCCAAACTCCATTGCCAAAGCCATTTCTGCAATCATATCACCACAATGGGGTCCAATTATGTGAACTCCTAGTACTTTATCCGTTTTGGCATCTGCTAAAATTTTTACAAATCCTTCAGTTTCATTGTTAACTTTAGCTCTAGAGTTAGCTAAAAAAGGAAATTTTCCAATTTTGTAACTTTTGTTCTCATTTTTTAATTGTTCTTCTGTTTTACCAACAGTTGCAACTTCTGGAGATGTATAGATGACTCCTGGTATTACATCATAATTTACATGCCCAGCTTGTCCAGCTATTATTTCAGCTACAGCAATCCCCTCTTCTTCGGCTTTGTGCGCTAACATAGGGCCCTTAATTACATCACCAATTGCAAATATATTATTATGATTTGTTTGTAACTTACTATTAACTTCAATTCTTCCCTTGTCATCCTTTTTAATACCTAGTTTATTCAAATTTAGTCCCTCCGTGTATGGTTTTCTGCCAACTGAAATTAAAACTTTTTCTGCAGTTATTATTTCTTTTTTTAAGTCTTTGTTTTGACATTCTATTTGAACTTGATTAGATGCTTTAGAAACAGATATAACTTTAGTGCTCATTTTAAATTTTATTCCTTGTTTTGTTAAAATCTTTTGAAATTCTTTCGATATTTCCCTATCCATCCCTGGAGTGATGTGGTCAAGACTTTCCACAACAGTAACTTCAGCACCTAGACGAGACCACACAGAACCCATTTCTAATCCAATATAACCACCTCCAATAATAACTAGGGATTTTGGAATTTTTTCTAATGATAGAGCACCTGTTGATGAAATCACATTTTTTTCATCAATTTCAATTCCAGGAACAGATGAAGGGTAAGATCCAGTAGCGATAACAATATTTTTAGCCTTATAAGATAACTTTTGATCACTATTGTAAACTACAACATCATTTTTTGAAAATAATACTCCTTTTCCTTTTAAATAAGTAACTTTGTTTTTTTTAAATAAAAATTCAACTCCTTTGGTCAACACCTGAACAGACTTATCTTTGTTGCTCATCATTTTTTTTACATTTATTTTGATATCTTTTAATTCAATACCTTGTTTATCGAATTCATTTTTTGCTTTTTGATAGTTATCAGACAAATTTAGTAAACTTTTTGATGGAATACACCCCACATTTAAACATGTGCCTCCAAGAGTGCCTCTGCTTTCAACACAAGCTGTTTTTAGCCCAAGCTGGGAAGCTCTTATTGCACAAACGTATCCACCAGGGCCACCACCAATCACTATGAGATCAAAATTATTATCCATTTTATAAATTTAAAAATAACCTTTTAGGCTGTTCCAGAATTTCTTTTATCATTTTTAAAAAAGATACAGCCTCCTTACCATCAATAATTCTATGGTCGTAAGATAAAGCTAAATACATCATTGGTCTAATAGAAACTTCTCCATTAATTGCTACAGGTCTATTAATAATATTATGCATTCCAAGAACTGCCGACTGTGGTGGGTTTAAAATTGGGGTAGATAGCATAGAGCCATAGATACCGCCATTACTTATTGTGAACGTTCCACCTTGAAGATCTTCAATTGTGATTTTCCCATCTCTAGCTTTTTGTCCAAGCGAATTTATTCCTTTTTCTATCTCAGCAAATGAAAGTTCATCACTATCCCTTAAAACTGGAACAACTAAACCTCTATCAGTGCCAACTGCGATACTTATATTGTAGTAATTTTTGTAAATAATTTCTTCATCCTGTATTTCGGCATTCACCGCCGGATAATTTTTCAAAGCTAATACGCAAGCTTTTATAAAAAAAGACATGAAACCTAATTTTACAGAATATTTTTGTTGAAAATCATCCTTATACCTATTTCTCATTGAAATAATTTCATTCATATCTACCTCGTTGAACGTTGTTAGCATCGCAGCGTTTTCTTGAGCCTCTTTCAATCTTTTTGCTATTGTGACTCTTAACCTAGTCATCTTTATTCTTTCCTCTGGCCCGTGTGATATTTTTCTTTGAGATGGTTTTGGTTTGATATTCATTAAGCTCAAAACATCTTCCTTAAGTATTAGTCCATTTTTTCCAGACCCATCGATTGTTGATAAATCTACATTTTTCTCAATGGCAATTTTTCTAGCAGATGGAGAAATATTTTTTTCCCTTTGTGTTCTTTCAACGTTTGTTTCTAGAGTTTTCTCTAATATTAAAGGCTCTTCTTCTATTTTTTTTGGTTCTGTCAGATTATTTAAAACCAGAGGTTCTTCTTTTTTATTAATTTTATTATCTAAATTTGTTTCTTTTTTAGTTGGTGGTTGATACTTTTTTTCACTCTTATCAATGTTTTTGCTAGTGGTAACTTTAGATGATGATACCGTTCCAAGTAGTGATCCAACATTCACGGTCTCTCCTTCTTTGACTGAAATAGTTTCCAACACTCCATTGGAAGGTGAAGGGACTTCTACGTTTACCTTATCCGTCTCTAACTCGACAACAGGTTCATCAGAGGTAACTTTATCTCCTTGTCCTTTCAACCACTTGGCAACTGTTGCTTCAGTGACTGACTCGCCTAATGTTGGTACTAAAATTTTTTGAGACATTAATTTTTCTTATTAACTACCTTTTCTAATATTTCTTTTTGTTGTGCAAGATGTTTATTGAGATTTCCAGTCGCAGTAGTGGAGGATGCTTTTCTGCCAATAAACCTTACTTTATCATTTTTCATGCCAATTATTTTGAGTGTTCTATCAATGTAGTTTCTTACAGTGTTCCACGCTCCCATATTCTTTGGTTCCTCCTGACACCAAAAAAATTTAGCATTTTTATATTTTTCAATAGTTCTAGCAAGAGTTTTGGCAGGAAAAGGATAAATTTGCTCTAACCGGATAAAGACTACTTTGTTATTTTTATTTTGCTCTCTTGCCTCTATCAAATCATAGTAAATTTTTCCAGAGCACATGATCACTTTTTCTATTTTTTTTTGCTTATCTAATTTTATTAAATCTTTACTATGTTCGTATGCATCGTCATCTAGAATTCTGTGAAAACTACTATTTTTTGCGAACTCACCTAATTTAGAAACACATCTTTTATTTCTTAGAAGAGATTTTGGAGTCATAATTATGAGAGGTTTTCTAAAATCTCTGTGCATTTGTCTTCTCAAAGCGTGAAAGTAATTAGCAGGAGTCGTACAATTAACAACTTGAATATTTTCTCCTGCGCACATTTGTAAAAATCTTTCTAGTCTAGCTGAAGAATGTTCTGGGCCTTGACCTTCGTAACCGTGAGGTAACAACATTACTAAACCACTTGCTCTGCCCCATTTAGACTCACCTGAAGTTATAAATTGATCAATAATTACTTGTGCGCCATTTGCGAAATCTCCAAACTGTGCCTCCCAAATTACCAGAGTTTCAGGCTCAGAAAGCGAATAACCGAATTCAAAACCTAAAACAGCGAGCTCTGAAAGTAAACTGTCAATTACCTCTATCTTACTTTGGTTGCTTGATATATTGTTTAAAGGAACAAATCTCTCATGATTTTGTTGATTTCTTAAAACTGAGTGACGTTGACTGAAAGTTCCTCTTCCTGAGTCTTGGCCTGAAAGTCTTACGGAAAAACCCTCTGTCAAAAGAGTACCGAAAGCTAAGCTTTCTGCTGTAGACCAATCTATATTTTTTTTTCCAGTTATCATCTTATTTCGATTATAAAAAACTTTACTTAAGGTTTTGTGAACCTCAAAATTACTTGGGATTGAAGTAATTTTTTTTCCTATCTCTAATAATTTTTTCTCTTCGACGCCGCTTGCTCCTCTTTTATCTTTACCTAGGCCTGGTTTAAATCTAGACCAAACCCCTTCAAACCACTTCAATTCTGACCTATAGCTTTTTGAAGATTCAAATTCACTTTCTAAATATTTTTTAAAGGATGTTTTATCGAGTTCCAGAGACTTTAAATCTGTCAGTCCTTCATCTGTCAGTTTTTTTCCATAAATTTCTAAAGTTGTTGGATGACCTCTAATTTTTTTATACATTAATGGTTGGGTAAAAGAGGGCTCGTCACCTTCATTATGTCCAAATCTTCTATAGCAAACTATATCTATAACGACATCTCTGTTAAATTTTTGTCTGTACTCTGTTGCTACTTTTGCGCAATGAACAACAGCCTCTGGATCATCACCGTTTACATGAAAGATTGGGGCTTGAGCGGTCTTTGCTACATCAGAGGGATACGGAGAGGACCTAGCAAATCTTGGTGCAGTTGTAAAACCGATTTGATTATTAACTATAACATGAATAGTTCCCCCGATATTGTGACCTGGTAAACCCGACATAGCAAAACACTCTGCGACTACTCCTTGGCCAGCAAATGCTGCGTCTCCGTGCATTAATACTGGTATAACTTTTTTTCTCTCTTTGTCCTTATGAAAAAATTGTTTTGCTCTAACTTGGCCTAACACAACTGGATTTACAGCCTCTAAATGTGAAGGATTATCTGTAAGACTTATATGAACCACATTACCATCAAACTCTCTATTAGCAGAAGCTCCTAAGTGATATTTTACATCACCCTCAAAATCTTTTTTTGCCGAAACGGACTTACCAAAAAATTCACTAAAAATAGCTTTGTATGGTTTTCCCATTACATTAGCTAAAACATTAAGTCTTCCTCTATGCGGCATCCCAATTTTGATTTCTTTAGCACCTAAATTTCCACCACGTTTAATTATTTGTTCTAGAGCAGGAATGAGCGCTTCCCCTCCGTCCAGTCCAAATCTTTTTGTGCCAACAAATTTTACGTGTAAATATTTTTCAAAGCCCTCTGCTTCTATAATCTTATTCAATATTGCTTTTTTTCCATTTTCAGTGAATTGAATATCTTTTTTTGGACCCTCTATTCTATCTCTTATCCAAGCTTTTTCCTCTGGATCGCCCATATGCATAAATTCATATCCTATATTTGAGCAATATGTTTTTTTAAGTATCCTTAAGATTTCATTCAAATTTGCATATTTTAAACCTAATACTCCGTCTAAAAATATATTTCTTTTATAATCCACTTTTTTAAAACCATAAGTTTCGGGTTTTAGTTCGGGATGTTGATCTTTTTCTTGAAGATTTAAAGGATCCAAATTTGCAATCAAATGGCCTCTTATTCTGTAAGCTCTAATTAACATTATAGCTCTTACCGAGTCTTTAGATGATTGTTCTGATCCTTCAATGCTCTGGTCAAGATGATGACCGTTTGCCTTAATTTCCTGAGAATCAATATTCTCAATATTTAAGTCAATGTGATTTTTTTTTGGAGACCAGCTAGGTCCAATTATATTTTTTTTTATCAGCCCTCGCTCTTCTCCTAATCCGTCAAAAAAATTCTTCCAACTCTCTGGTAGTGAATTTGGATTGGAAAGATATTGAGAATAATATTGCTCTATAAAAGAGGAGTTTCCACCAGATAAAAAAGAGGTTTTTTTAAATAAATTATTTTTTGTGGATGACATTTTATTATCTTAACATAAATAGAATAAAATCAACCATTTAGTTTAATGCTTAAAGTTTTACCTATATCTGCTGGTGATTTTGCTATAGTTATGTCAGCAGATTTCATAAATTCTATCTTGCTTTCAGCTCCACCTTTCCCTCCAGAAATTATAGCTCCCGCATGTCCCATTCTTCGTCCAGGAGGTGCTGTTAAGCCTGCAACAAAACCTACGGTCGGTTTCTTAACTTTTGATTTTTTTAAAAACTCTGCTGCTTCCTCTTCAGCAACTCCACCGATTTCACCGATCATGATAATTGATAATGTGTCCGGATCTTTTAAAAATAATTCTAAACAGTCAATAAAATTTGTACCGTTGATTGGGTCGCCGCCTATTCCAATACAAGTTGATTGGCCCATTCCATTATTAGTAGTTTGTGCAACTGCCTCGTACGTTAAGGTTCCAGACCTGGACACTATTCCAACCGTACCCTTTTTATGTATGCTACCAGGCATAATCCCAATCTTACATTCTTCAGGAGTAATAATGCCAGGACAGTTGGGACCGATTAATCTACTTTTGCTTTTTGATAATCTCTCTTTTACCATAATCATATCCATAACTGGAATTCCTTCAGTGATACAAACTATAAGAGAAATATTTGCTTCGATTGCCTCAATAATAGCGGCCGATGCAAATTTCGGAGGAACATAAATCATTGTAGCGTCAGGATTAGTTTTTGTTTTAGCTTCCATAACTGTATCAAAAACAGGTAGACCTAAATGTTTTTGCCCACCTTTTTTTGGAGTAACACCCCCCACTAAATTGGTTCCGTACTTAATAGCTTGCTCCGAGTGAAAAGATCCGTGCTTACCAGTAAATCCTTGGCAAATTACTTTAGTTTTTTTATTTATTAAAATAGACATCTATCTAATCGCCTCTACTATCTTTTTTGCTGCATCATTCAAATTATCAGCTGACAAAATTCTAAGACCTGATTTGTCAAGAATATTTTTACCCTCTTTAAAATTTGTTCCTGCTAATCTTACTACTAAAGGAACGGATAGATTGGTTTCTTTTGCAGCCTCAACAACACCGTTCGCTAAAACATCACATCTCATTATTCCACCAAAAATATTAATCAAAATACCTTTTACATTCTGATCTTTTAAAATTAATTTAAAAGCAGCTGAAACTTTTTCTTTTGAGGCTCCTCCACCAACATCTAAAAAATTCGCAGGTTCCTCTCCATAGAGTTTAATTATATCCATTGTAGCCATAGCTAAACCAGCTCCATTCACCATACATCCGATAGAGCCATCTAGTTTTATATAAGCAAGATCGTATTTGCTAGCTTCAATTTCTGTCGGCTCCTCCTCATTAAGATCTCTAAGTTTTAAAATATCAGGTTGTCTAAAAAGAGAATTATCATCAAAATTCATTTTAGCATCTAAACAGATTAATTTATTTTTTTTTGTAATAATTAGCGGATTTATCTCTATTAAATTTGCATCTTTTTCAATGAGAATTTTATATAGAGCTATAATTAATTTCGAAGCTTGATTTTTTTGATCATCATTTAAATCAAATGGTTTTACAATTTGATCAATTTCTTCTTTGCCAATATCTTTTTTAAAACTAATTTTTGTTGTGTTTATTTTTTCTGGGTACTTGGCGGCAACTTTTTCAATATCCATGCCGCCTTCTGTACTACTTATAAAAGCAAACTTCGAACTTGCACGATCTACCAAACATGACAAGTAAAGTTCTTTACTAATTTCTGAAGCTTCCTCAATATAAATTCTTTTAACTTCTTTTCCTTTTGGACCCGTTTGGTGAGTTACTAAAATTTTACCAAACATATCTTTGGATTGCTCTGATAACTCTTTTAAATTTTTAATAAGTTTAACACCGCCTGCTTTACCTCTGCCTCCAGCATGAATTTGTGCCTTTAAAACAAATTCGTTAGATTTTAAAGTCTTAATTTTTTCTTCAATCTCGTTTTTAGAGTAAATTACTACGCCGTTCGATACTGGTGCGCCGTATGATTTTAATATTTCTTTAGCTTGATGCTCATGAATATTCATTTTAACTTTCTATTTAAATAAAATCTATCTTCCCAAGTGGTAAATGGAAATTTAAGAGTCTCTTTTAATATAAAATTATTTTTAATCAAGTATTGGTGTATTTTTTTTGGATTGTAGTTTAAATAAATATCATCAATATGAAACTCTATCAGTATATATCTCACTTTTTTTATGTGTGATCCAATACCTTGTAATACCTGCAATTCATGGCCCTCTGTATCTATCTTTAAAAAATCAACTCTTGTTATATTTTTCTTTTTTAAAATTTTGCTCAATTTTAAACTTTTAACCTCATAAACTTTATCAACTATATTTTCAAGGTCACTACTAAAAAGCTTTGCTTTATAGTTAAGATATGAGTTGTTTTTGTTAAGTTTTGTTAGAGAGCTAGTAAGATCGTGTAAATTAATATTTAATTTTTGTTTTTTTACAGTATTTGAAACAACAAAATTGAATATTTTTATTCTTCTATCCTTTGTGTATTTTTTTTTAATAAATTTATATATATTATTTTGTGGTTCAAACATAAAAATTTTCTTAACATTAAAATTTTTCCTAATTAAATCGGTATATGTTCCATTATGTGCTCCAACATCAAAAAAAGTTTTTATGTTATTATTATTAATTTTTAAATACCTCAAAATTCTTTTTTGATGCATATATTTGTCTATTATATCAAAAAATATTATCGCTATATATTTTATCAATTTCATTTTAAATCGTCACACTTATTATTGATCTCTATTCTTACTAGTATATCGCTCATTTTTGATTTTGAGTAACATTCTTTATCTAAAATTAATTCTGTAATTGTTTTGTTTTTTTCAACTGTTTCAAAAATAAAATCAATTTCGTTATCTTTTAAACTTTTAACAAAAAAATCTTTATAATCTTTAAAATATTGATTACCTTTCAATGGAAAGCTTACAGATGGATGATGCCATTGATTAGGTGAATTATCATGAACATTTAGAATAGGAGCTAAAAACTGATAATCTGTTATTATAATTTTTTTTGACTCATTTGAAGATAATATATTCTTTACCTTTAGCAGCTCATTAATCTCCTCGTTTGGATTGTTAGGATATCTATATGTAATCCATTTTAAACCATTTAGCTGATTGCTAAGTTGGCCTCCATCGACTGCTTTGCTTAAATTTACCTTCTCTAGTTCATTGAATTTTCGGCTATCATTGAATCTTAAGTGATATTTAGTTACCGAAAAAACACATATAATAACACAAATCACTAAAATATAATTCTTAGTGAAAACATTTTCATTTATTGAGTGAAAAATAGCACATAAAAAAGGTATTATAAAAAAAATATAGTTTTGATTTAATGTATAATATTGATGAAAAATTAAAACTAATCCCAAAGAAATTGAGATTAAGATATTGAATATTGATTTTATATTTTTTTCTTTATTTTTGTACAAATTAAATAACGATATTATCAATATAAATAAAAAAAAGTTTATAAATTTATACTTTTCTAATACATCGATAAAATTTAAGTTATAGTTAGCAAATCTATAACCTCCTATAGATTTTGCAAATACGATGTATTGTTTGTAAAAATTTTCAAAACTTATATCTGCTAAGATAAAAAAAATTACTAGTAGAGCTATTGATATCAAAGATCCAAAAAAACAATAGTTTACTATAATTTTAAATTCATCTTTTTTATAAAAACAATAAACTAGTATTAATGGCAAAATCATTATAAGGCCGTAAACAGCTGGAGTCTGCTTTGATAAAAATGACAGACAAAATAACAAAGGTATAAAAAGAAAATAAATTGTTTTATCTTTATTAATCGCTAAAATAAAAAAATAAAAAGCCAATATTAGAAAAAAAGTTGCGTGATGGTCAACAAAAGGTGTTCCAACGACAGGATAAAATAATAAAGAAATAAATAATGAATAAATTAAAGCATAAATCTTTTTTAAGTTTAAAACTAAAAGAACAAAATAGCTAGTTATCGCAAGTATTAAGTTTACAATTGAGGAATGAATAATAAAAGATTTCCAAGAAACATTTATTATTAAAAAAATGAAAGCGTTCAAATAATCCAACAAAGGCCCTGTGACCAACCAATAATCCGTGAAGGGAACATATCCATTTAAAACTTTATAACCTCCGTTATAGAGCACGGTATTATCCATTGGCATTAAGCCTAGGAATCCGTAATAATAATTAACAAAAAAAGCAAAAAGACCTAGAAATACAATTGGCAGATATTTTTTAAAGGCCTGGATCAATTTTTTTCGCTGCATTAAACAATTCTTTTACTGCATTTATTGATTTATTGAAGTTTTCTTTTTCTTCATCACTTAGTTGTAATTCTATGATTTTCTCTACTCCATTCTTACCAATCACAACAGGCACACCCGCATAAATGTCTTTAACACCATATTCTCCATTGATATGTGCCGCGCATGGTAATTCTTTTTTTTGGTCCTTAAGATAACTTTCAGCCATCTCAATTCCTGATGAAGCCGGAGCATAAAATGCAGAACCCTTTTCAAGAAATTTTACTATCTCTGCACCTCCATTTTTAGTTCTTTTAATAATTTCATCAATTCTTTGTTGTGATATCTTACCGGTTTTAATAAAATCTTTAAGTGGCTTGCCGTCAATAATTGTATGATTTGTCATTGCCACCATTGTATCACCATGACCACCCAAAACTAAAGATTTGATTTTATTTACTGAAACTTTTAATTCTTCTGATAGAAAATAAATAAATCTAGATGAGTCTAATATGCCGGCCATTCCTATAACTTTGTTCTTTGGTAAACCAGAATATTTTTGTAAAGCCATCACAATAACGTCTAGAGGATTAGTTATGCATATTACAAAAGCATTTGGAGAAGTATCTCTTATTCCCTCAGCGACTTGTTTTATTATTTTTAAATTAATTCCTAACAAATCATCTCTGGTCATACCTGGTTTTCTTGGGACACCAGCAGTTATTATAATCACATCAGAATTTTTTGTATCTGAGTAATCACTTGTGCCAATAATTTTTATATCAAATTTTTCGATTGGTGCTGATTGAGCTATATCCAATGCTTTGCCTTTAGCAATCCCTTCGGAGACGTCAAATAAAACAATATCACCTAATTTTTTTGTTGCGATTAGGTGTGCTAGTGTTCCGCCAATTTGTCCTGCACCAATTAATGTTATTTTTTTATTCATACTATTTCATTGTAGGCATTACAAATTCCGGGTCAGAACGTAAACCTGATGGCCATCTTGAAGTTATGGTTTTTAATTTCGTATAAAATCTCACTCCTTCTGGACCATGCATATGTTGATCACCAAATAATGATCTCTTCCAACCACCGAAACTATGGAAAGCCATTGGCACTGGTATTGGAATATTTATTCCAACCATTCCTATCTGAGCTTGTGATGAAAAAGTTCTACCTGTATCGCCATCTCTGGTAAAAATACTTACCCCATTACCAAACTCATGATCATTAACCATGCTTAAAGCTTCATCAAAATTTTTTGCTCTAACGACAGACAAAACAGGCCCAAATATTTCTTCTTTGTAAATTCTCATATCTTTTTTTACATGATCAAATAAGCATCCGCCCATATAGAA
>MDTD01138118.1_pt1 | contig 40117 bp, 40 predicted proteins | sample 811221 | NCBI WGS metagenome assembly MDTD01 (sample SAMN05326646, study PRJNA326480) | marine metagenome | isolation source: seawater | place: Pacific Ocean: South West | collected 2011
TCTCGTGAAACCTCAACTTCTCGAACCGCCCGGTGCGGACCCGCATGCCGGGTGGTGTGGGAGGGGCGGAACCTATTGGTTCCCCCCTATCCCGATGTTGTCCGGCTCGGCCCGGACGCCGGTGCCGGGTAAATTCCGTGTAAACCCGCGCTCCGGGCCCGCTGGGCCGGGGGCCGGCCGGTTACACTGTGCGGACCTTTCCTCCGCGTGACCGAGCGATGACCCAGATACACCGAGCCTTCGTGGCGCTACTGATTCTTTTGACGGCCCTCTGGCTGCTGGCCAACGGGACTCTGCCGCAACCTCTGACCTATTTCAGCTTCCGTGCCTGGTTCATCCAGTACAGCGGTGTCCTCGCCATCGGTGTGATGAGCGTGGCGATGATCCTGGCCACGCGACCGGCCTGGCTGGAGGCGCTGTTGCTGGCCGGCGGCAGCGTGTCGGCACTGGCCTCCCTGACTGGCCGGATCGGCCGCGACCGCCGGTGGCTCCGGGTAGTCGGCCAGGGGGCGCCCGAGCGCCTGTTCCACCTGGGCGGCGCTGATGCGGGTCTGGCGGTGGTGCCGGAACAGACCGACGCCATGGTCCGGGCCATGCGGGCGGTCGGGGGCCGGGTGGAGCAGTGGCTGTTCGAGGACGAGGGGCACGGGTTCCGGGACCGGCGCAACCAAGCCCGCATGCTGGTTCGGCTGCACCGTTTTTACCGGCGGGCCTGTCGCCGGGCCGGTGCCGGTGGCGCAAAGTTGAGTTAGACTGTCGGCTATTCCTATAACAACAGACGCCGTCGGGAAACACGCCCATGACTCACGACATTTCTTCACTGCGCAAGTTTGTCTCGCCGGAAATCGTGTTCGGCGCCGGTTCCCGCCGTTCCGTCGCCAACTTCGCCAGCAACTTCGGCGCCCGTCACGTGTTGTTGGTGTCGGACCCGGGGGTGGCGGCGGTCGGCTGGGTCGGCGAGTGTGAGGCGCTGCTGGAGGCAGCGGGCATCCGCACCGCCGTGTTCACCGGTGTTTCCGCCAACCCCAAGGTGGACGAGGTGATGGCCGGGGCGGAGCTGTACCGGGCCAGTGACTGCGATGTCATCGTCGCCATCGGCGGTGGCAGCCCGATGGATTGCGCCAAGGGCATCGGCATTGTCGCCAGCCACGGTCGTCACATTCTCGAGTTTGAGGGCATCGATACCATCACCCACCCGCCACCGCCCCTGATCCTGATCCCCACCACCGCCGGCACCTCGGCGGACCTGTCTCAGTTCGCGATCATTTCCGATCCCGGTCGCCGCTTTAAATTCTCCATCATCAGCAAGGCGGTGGTCCCGGACGTGTCCCTGATCGACCCCGAGGTGACGGAAACCATGGACCCGTTCCTGACCGCCTGCACCGGGGTGGATGCGCTGGTCCACGCGATCGAGGCGTTCGTGTCTACCGGCAGTGGGCCCCTGACCGACACCCACGCCCTGGAAGCCATCCGCCTGATCAACCGCTATCTGGAACCGCTGGTGGCGGACACCGCCGACGCCGAACTGCGGGAGCGGATCATGCTGGCGTCGATGCAGGCGGGTCTGGCCTTCTCCAACGCCATCCTCGGGGCGGTACACGCCATGTCGCACAGCCTGGGCGGGTTCCTGGACCTGCCCCACGGGCTCTGCAACGCCCTGCTGCTGGAGCACGTGGTGGCCTACAACTTTCCGTCGGCGGAGGCGCGTTTCCGCCGGGTGGCGGAGGCCATGGACATCGATACCCGGGGGTTGACCGCCCGGCAGGTGAAAGCACGGCTGATGGCCCGGATCATGGAACTGAAGCGCCGGGTGGGGTTGGAGGCGCGGCTGACCCAGCTCGGTGTCACCAGTGCCGATATTCCCTATCTTTCAGGCTACGCCCTGAAGGACCCCTGCATCCTCACCAATCCGAGGAAGTCGTCGTTGCGGGATGTCCAGGTTGTCTATGAAGAAGCCCTCTGACGAGCACACCGGCGGCTATGGCATCGGCGACCTGCTGGGGCTGGGCAGCCAGTCCGTCCGCAAGAACTACTACCCGGCGCTGCAACAGCGCATCGAAGAGCTGGAGCAGGAGCGGAACCGCTACAAGTGGCTGTTCGAAAACGCATTGCACGGCATCTTCCAGGCCAACCTGCGGGGCGGCTTTCTGGCCTGCAACCCCGCCATGGCGCGGATCTGCGGCTACCACAGCCCGGAGCAGCTGGTCACCCGGGTGATCCGGCTCCGGGAACAGCTGTTCTGCCGTTCCGCCGACTTTGATGCCATCCGCCAGGCCCTACTGGACAACGGCAGTGTGAGCGCCCGGGAGACCCGCTTCCTGCGAGCCGATGGTCGGCCGGTGCACGTGGCGGTGACCCTGTTGCGGCGCCCGGATCTGGGGCCGGAGGTGGTGGAGGCGTTCGTGGCCGATATCACCGAACGGGTGCAGGCTCGGCAGAAGCTGGAGCAGCTGAATCAGGAGCTGGAACAGCGGGTCGAGGCGCGGACCCGGGCGCTGCGCAGTGCCAACGCCGACCTGCGTCACCAGATCGAGGAGCGGGAACGGGTGGAACGGGAACTGATGGTGGCGATCGAGGCCGCCAAGGCGGCCAATCGCAGCAAGGACAAGTACCTGGCCGCCGCCAGCCACGATCTGCTGCAGCCGCTGAATGCGGCGCGCCTGATGATCTCCGCACTCCAGGACAGCGACCTGCCGGCACCGGAACGGCGCATGGTGCACCAGGTGCACCGGGCCCTGGAAGGGGCGGAGGAACTGCTGGCGGACCTGCTCGACATTGCCCGCCTGGACCAGCGGACCATGACCCCGGACCTGGCACCGACCGATGTCACGGCCCTGCTGGAGGGACTGGCGGACGAGTTCGAGGCGGTGGCCGAACACGCGGGCCTCCGGTTCCGGCGCCGGCTGGTCCCGGCGGTGGTGCATACCGATGCGCGCATGCTGACCCGGATCGTTCGCAACCTGCTCAGCAATGCCTTCCGGTACACCCGGGCCGGCGGAGTACTGCTGGCCCTGCGCCGGTGCCGGGACGAGCTGTGCATCGAGGTATGGGACTCCGGTGTCGGCATCGAGGCGGACCAGCTGCAGGACATCTTCACCGAATTCCGTCAGTTGCTGCCCCAGGGCACCGGCGGCCGCCAGGGCGTCGGTCTGGGGCTGGCCATCGTCGAGCGCATGGCGCGGATGCTGGGGTACCCGGTGGAGGTGGCCTCCCGGCCGGGTCGGGGGTCCCGGTTCCGGTTGCGACTGCCACGGCTGCCGGAAGCAGACACCCCCGAGCCGAAGCGGCCGGCCGCCCCGGGCCAGGCGGTCACCGGCGCCGGCGTGCTGGTGATCGACAACGAACCGACGGTGCGTGAGAGCATGGCGACGCTGCTGGCCCGCTGGGGGTGCGAGGTCCACGTCGCGGCGGGCGAGGCGGAGGCTCTGGCGCTGGTGGCCCAGGGGGTGGAACCGTCGGTGATTCTGGCCGATTATCATCTGGATGACCGGCTCACCGGTGACCGGGCGATCGCCGCCCTTCGGCGGCGCCTGGCCCGGCCGGTACCGGCGGCGCTGATCACCGCCGACCGCAGTGACGAACTGCTGCGGCGGATGCGGGGGCAGGGGCTGCCGGTGCTCAACAAGCCGGTCAAGCCCAACCGGCTGAGGGCCCTGCTGACCAGTCTACTGGCGCCGGTGGCCTGAACTTTTTCCCGTGTACACTGACTACACGTGTCGGAAAGGTCCGGCCGGTTCCGTGTCGCCGGGGTAGCGACAACTTCGTATGCGACGGCCCCGGCCGCGCGTTACCCTGACAGCAAACGGAACGGACAGACAGGAGGGATCATGCGCGAATTCAGAACCGAAACAGACAGTCTGGGCGAAGTCCGAGTACCGGCGGACGCACTCTGGGGAGCCCAGACCCAACGGGCCATCGACAACTTCCCGGTGAGCGGCCAGCCGCTGCCGCCGGCGTTTATCGCCGCCGTGGCCCAGGTCAAAAAAGCGGCGGCGGAAGCCAACACCAGCCTGGGGCTGCTCGACAACGCCCGCCGCGACGCCATCGTCGCCGCCTGTGACGAGATCCTGCGTGGCGAACACGCCGACCAGTTCCCGGTGGACCGGTACCAGACCGGCTCCGGCACCAGCACCAACATGAACCTCAACGAGGTGATCGCGGCGCTGGCCCGCCGGCAGGGGGTGGAGGTTCACCCGAATGATCACGTCAACATGAGCCAGAGCTCCAACGATGTCATCCCCACCGCGATCCACGTCAGTGCGGTGGTGGCGGTGCGGGAGCGGCTGATCCCGGCGCTGACGCACCTGCAGGGCGTGATCTACGAACGCGAGGCGGAGTTGTCCGGACAGGTCAAGACCGGGCGCACCCACCTGATGGACGCGATGCCGGTGACGCTGGGCCAGGAGCTGCGGACCTGGCGGGAGCAGCTGGTGGCTGCGGAGCGCCGCCTGGACGCGGCAGCCGACGAGCTGCTGGCGGTGCCCCAGGGGGGCACGGCGGTAGGTACCGGGGTCAACGCCGCGCCGGAATTCGCCGAGCAGTTCGTGCGCTTTCTACGGGACAACACCGGCCATCCCTTCCGCAGCCTGGAGCACAAGTTCGTCGGTCAGAGCGCGGTGGATGCGCCGGTGGCGCTGTCCGGGCAACTGCGCGGTGTCGCGGTGGTGCTGATGAAAATCGCCAACGACCTGCGCTGGATGAACAGCGGCCCGATCCACGGCCTGGCGGAAATCAGCCTGCCGGCGCTGCAGCCGGGCAGCAGCATCATGCCGGGCAAGGTCAACCCGGTGATCCCGGAGTCGGTGGCCATGGTCGCGGCTCAGGTGATGGGGCTGGATGCGGCGGTGGCGCTGGCCGGCCAGTCCGGCAACTTCCAGCTCAACGTGATGCTGCCGCTGGTGGCCGGCAATCTGCTGGACATGGCGGGTCTGCTGAGCCAGGCCGCCACCCTGCTGGCGGACAAGGCGATCCGGGGCTTTACCGTCAACGCCGACAACCTGAACGCCGGCGTGGGTCGCAATCCGGTGCTGGTGACCGCGCTGAATCCGGAGATCGGCTATGCCCTGGCCGCGGACATCGCCAAGGAGGCCTACCGGACCGGCCGGCCGGTGATCGACGTGGCCGAGGAGCGCAGCGGCCTGAGTCGGGCCCAGCTGGAACGGCTGATGGATCCAATCAAGCTGACCCAGGGCGGGCTGGGCTGAGCCCACCACCGGACACCGGGAGGAACGGGTGCTGATCACGCTGGAACTGTTCGTCATGCTGGTCTTGGCCAACGGCATGCCCGTGGTGGTGGCCAAGCTGTGCCGGGGGGCCTGGGACTGGCCGATCGACGGCAACCGCCACTGGCCGGACGGCCGGCCGGTGCTGGGCCCGAGTAAAACCTGGCGGGGATTGGTGTCCGGCGCTCTCTCAAGCGCACTGTTTTCCGCCTGGGTGGGGCTGGGGTTCCTGTTCGGCTTGGCGTTCGGCCTGCTCGGGCTGCTGGGCGACATGGCCAGCAGTTTCGTCAAGCGGCGGCTGGGCCTGGCCTCCAGTGCCCGGGCATTGTGGCTGGATCAGCTGCCGGAAGCGGCTCTGCCGATGGCGGTGGCGGTGCTGTGGTTGCCGGTGGCGGTTTGGGACGCGACGCTGGTGGTCCTGCTGTTCGCACTGTCCAACATCTTCTTTTCCCCGATCCTGCACCGGCTGGGCATTCGTAAGCACCCCCACTGACGCCCCGGCTAGCCGGGCCCGCGCGTGAGCCGGTGCAGGGTGACCTCCGGCGGGCAGTTCAGGCGCACGTTGAGCACCGAGGTGCCGGAGCCGGGCGAGGTATAGCCCTGCATGCCGTTCACCTGCCAGTAGCCCCGACCCAGGCGGCGGGGGCAATGGGCGTCCAGTGTCACGGGGATGCCGCCGGGCAGGCAGATCTGGCCACCGTGGGTGTGGCCGCACAGAAACAGGTCGTAGCCGGCGAACGCGGCCTCGCGCCAGATCTCTGGGGTGTGGCTCAGCAGGATGCTGATGCCGCCGTCGGGAATGTCGTCCCCGGCCCGGTGCAGATTGTGAGCCTTGTAGAAGTGGCCGTCGTCCACACCGGCCAGGTAGAGCCGTTCCCGCTGCCGCTCCAGGGGCACCATTTCGTTCATCAGCAGGCGGTAGCCCATGTCTTCCAGGGCCGGCACCATGCGGATGCTGTCGTGGTTGCCGAGGACCGCGAAGGCGTCCCCCCGGATGGCCCGCCGCAGCCTGGCCATGCCGGCCAGGGCATCGTCGATCGGGCCCCAGGTCAGGCGCCGGTAGTCGCCGGTGAGGACGCACAGGTCGTAGTCCAGCGGCGTGATCCGGTCGATCACCGCCTGCAGGTTGGCCTCGTCCATGTCCACGTGAAGATCGGTCAGGTGCAGAATGCGAAAGCCTTCGAACGCCGGCGGCAGTTCCGGAATCACGAACCGGTTCTCGACCGTGGCCAGCTTTCGCGAGTTGGCCTGTGCCCGCCGGTACAGGCCAACGCAGCGCAGGCAGAAACGGATCAGCCCCGGTGCCGTGGTCAGGTTTTCCAGGTGGAAGGTGCGCCGGTCCTTGCCGAACACCCGGGCCTCGGTTTCCTGTTCGATGGCCAGGCGCTGGCGGGCGTGGACCGGTCCCAGGCGGAGGCTGAGGCGGTACGCCAGCAGCTCGTCCTGGTCTTCGGGGGTACGGGCTTGGGCCGTCATTTGTTTTCCTTGATGCCGAGTGGTCCCGTCCGGGCCGGAGCCTGAGGAACACGGAAACCCTGTCTGTCATTATGGTGCCGCTGGCCGGGTATGCAACCGGAAGGCGACAATCGTCATATTGGGGGATGCCCGCCAAAGCCGTTAAGCTAGGCGGGAAAACACAACAAGCAGAGGTGTGTATGACGTCATCATGCGAGGTGCCGGGACTGACCGTGCCGCGCAGCCGGTTCCCGGATCCCGAACACGACCTGCCGGCCGAGGCGGGCGAGGCCCGGGCGGTGCTGGCCGGCGGCTGTTTCTGGTGCGTCGAGGCGGTGTTCCTGGCGGTGGACGGGGTGACCCGGGTGGTCTCCGGCTACGCCGGTGGCAGCGCCGAAACCGCGAACTACGAAGCCGTGTGCACCGGTACCACGGGCCATGCCGAGGCGGTGGCCATCCACTACGACCCGGCCCGGGTGAGTTACGGCGGGCTGCTGAAGGTCTTCCTGTCTGTCGCTCACGACCCCACCCAGCTGAACCGGCAGGGCAACGACATTGGCCATCAGTACCGGTCGGCCATTTTCTATGAAACCGAGGCGCAGAAGACGGTGGCCGAGGCCTATCTGCGCCAGCTCGAGCGGGCGGGCGTCTACCAGGACCCCATCGTCACCACCCTGGAACCGCTGACCGAGTTCTATCCGGCCGAGACCTACCACCAGAACTACGCCGCCCGGAATCCGCACCAGCCCTACATCATGGCGGTGGCCGCGCCCAAGGTGGCCAAGCTGGTGGCCCAGTATCCGGGCCGGCTGAAGCCGGAGTACCGGCGTGAACCATCCGATCGAGACGAGGAGGTATGACATGACGGTATCCGCCGCGGGGTACGACCTGACCCCGCTGACCCCCGAGCAGGTGGCCGAGAAAGCGAAGGACCTCACCCCCGAGGAACGGCAGGTGCTGCTGGATCACGGCACCGAGCACCCGTTCTGCGGCACCCTGTTGGACAACAAGAAGACCGGCACCTACCACTGCCGCCTGTGTGACCTGCCGTTGTTCAGCTCGGCGGCCAAGTTCGACTCCGGCACCGGCTGGCCGAGTTTCTTCCAGCCATTCGATCCGGACCACATCCGCTATCTGGAGGACCGCAGCCTGGGCCGGGTACGCACGGAGATCCGCTGCCCCCGTTGCGACAGCCACCTGGGGCACGTGTTTCCAGACGGTCCGCCGCCGACCGGCCAGCGCTATTGCCTGAATTCCATCGCCATGGTGTTCCGGGAGGTGGAATAGGCTCCGCTTCAGTCACCGGCGCCGGTCGCCGTGGCCACGTAGTGCGCCACGGCCCGGATCTGGGCCTCGGATAGGCTGTCGGCGAACGGCGGCATGATGCCCACGCCGCCGGTCACCGCCAGCCGGACCCGCTCCTCGTTGGGCCTGAGCTGGTCCAGATTGGGGCCGATGGCGCCGGTGGCGCCCGCGTCCGCCAGGGTGTGGCAGAGGCTGCAGGACGGCTGCGCCTCTCGGGTGAACACGGCCTTGCCCTGGTCAAACAGCTCGTCGGCCAGGGCGGAGGTGGCCAGGACCACACCGGTGAGGCACAGGGCGAACGGGCGCAGGCTCATGATCGCCGTCATGCCACCGTGAGCGTCACGCCGTGGTCCCGCCAGCCGTTGTGGCCGTACCCCCGTTCGTTGTCCTTCCGGCCTTCCGGCTGCGGGTTGCCGTCCACATCCGTGGCGCGGCTGACCAGCCGGTGTTCACCGGCGCTCAGGTCGGTGGCGAACACGAAGGGGCGCCAGGCGAAGGGGCCCAGGTCCGGCCCCAGGAACCGGGCCGGCTGCCAGTGCTCACCGCCGTCCGTGGATACCTCGACCCCGGCCACCGCCCGGCTGCCGCCAAAGGCCACGCCATAGATCATGGTGCGTCCCGGCCGGCTCTCGCTCAGCGGCGCGGTGATCCAGGATTTCACGTTCATCTCCCACATGGAGGGCTGGTCCGGCGCGCCCTTCATGCCGACGTCCCGGATGCGGTAGCCGGAGGCCTGAATCTTGGCGTCCGTCTGCTGCTCGGTGAAGGCCACCCGTTTGACGTACTTGACGTTATTGACACCGTAGTAGCCCGGCACCACCAGCCGCAGCGGGCCACCGTGCGCCCGGGGCAGGGGTTCGTCGTTCAGGCCCCAGGCCAGCAGGGCGTGCTCCAGGGCCCGGGTGGGCACGGAGCGTTCCACCACCACGGTTTTCGGATCCAAGCCGTCCGGCAGGGTTTCACCGCCGGTGCTGGTGATGTAGGTGGCGCCGGCCATCGGGCCTCCGAGGGCCTCCACGACCGTTTTCAGCGGCACGCCGGTCCACATCACGCAGCCGGCCGCACCGACCGACCACTGGGTTCCGCTGGCGCCGTGGGGGAAGAAGGCGCGACCGTTGCCGGAACACTGCAGCACCGAGGCGACGGTAACGACGCCCAGACTCTTGAGTTCGGCGACGGTCAGTGTTTTCGGATTCTTCACGCCGTCGATGCGCACGGCCCAGGTATCGGGCTGGTCGGTGACATCCGCCGGAGGCGGCGGCAGGTTGTTGCGCACGAACAGGCGGTCGCTTGGCGTCAGGACGCCGCTGCCGATGGCATCCCGGCGGGTTTCCATGGTATTGGCGCTGTGTACGATCAGGGCGCTCTGGTCTTTCCAGGCGGCGTAGTCCGGCAGAGTCATCGCGGATTGCGCCCGGGCCAGCGGGGTGAACCCCAGCAGGCTGACCGAGGCCATGGCACCGGCACTGCCCACCAGCAGCGCCCGGCGTCCGGGATTGTCCAGCCCAGGGCTATTCGGCCCTCGCTGGAGCGGGATTGGGCGTGTCATGTTCCGTCTCCTGTTGGTGTTGTCGTAGGACGGCCCGACATGCCCCGAACTTCTCGGGTATATCCTTAGTTCTTATAGTTCGCTGATCAGAAAATAGCCAATTCGGTCGTGGGTTATTCCGCCGCCAGGGGGAGGGGCTATAATGCGCCGTCATGCCGGGCACCGCCCCGTGCGGTCCGATAATCTGGGAAAGGATGTTGCTGCGATGATCCGACTGAAACTGAATCCGCTGACCGAGTCCGCCACTTGGCTGCGCCGTGCCGTCGTGGTCGTTGGCTCGGTCGGTCTGACCGCCCTGTATTCCCTGTTGGTGCTGCTGCGGGCGCTGTTCGGCAGGCTCGATCGCCGAATCGTCGACCAGTACTGCCGGGAATGGTCCGCAGCCCTACTGAAGCTGGTGCGGGCGAATCTGACGGTGCGCGGGGCGGTGCCGGATTTCAACGACGGTCGCCGCTATATCATCATGTGCACCCACGCCAGCCACTACGACATTCCCGTCAGCTTCGTCTCGCTGCCCGGCTCTATCCGCATGCTGGCCAAGAAGGAGCTGTTCCGGATTCCGTTGCTGGGGCCGGCCATGCGGGCCGCCGAGTTCCCGTCCGTGGACCGCTCCAACCGAACTCAGGCGGTGCGTGACCTGGAGCGGGCCCGGGGCATGATGGAAAGTGGCATCGTCCTGTGGGCGGCGCCGGAGGGCACCCGTTCCCCGGACGGTCGTCTGCTGCCGTTCAAGAAAGGCTGTTTTCACCTGGCACTGGACACCGAGGCGGTGATCGTGCCGGTGGCGATCCGTGGCATCCACCAGGTGCTGCCCGCACGCTCCTGGCAGATCAACCTCGGCCAGCCGGTTGATGTCCGGGTCGGTCAGCCCCTGGACACCGCCGGCCTGGGCAAGGAGGCCCTGCCCGAGGTGATGGCGGAGGTGCGCCAGCGGCTGGAGGCGCTGCTGGGCAACGGTGAGCCGGAGTAGGGCTCCGGCGTTCAGGCGGTGGCGAAGCCGGCGCTGACCACGGTGGACAACAGGTAGCCGGTGTAGGCGACGTAGGCCATCAGCAGCAGGCCGCCGTCCAGGCGGGTGATGGTGCGTTGCCGGCCGGTCAGCCCCCAGCCCATCAGCAGGAGCAGGACGGTGAGGCCGAACATCAGGGTCCAGTCCCGCTCCAGCACTTCCGCCGCCACTTGCAGCGGTTCGATGGTGGCCGCCAGGCCCACCACCGCCAGGGTGTTGAAGATCCCCGAGCCCAGGATGTTGCCGAGGATCAGGTCGTGTTCGTTCTTGCGCACCGAGGCCAGGGCAGAGGCCAGCTCGGGCAGCGAGGTGCCGATGGCGACGATGGTCAGGCCGATCACCAGGTCGCTCACCCCCAGGGCCTGGGCGATGGTCACCGCGCCCCACACCAACAGCCGGGAACTGACGATCAGCAGTACCAGCCCCACCACCAGCCACGCCAGGGCGACCTTCAGCGGCATCGGATGGGCCACCAGATCGGCGTCCGGCTCGCCCGCCAGGGGGGCGCCCTTGCCCCGAATCCCCTGATAGATGGACCAGCCCATGATGCCGGCGAACACCAGCAGCAGGGCGGCGCCGTCCAGGCGGGACAGCTGCCCGTCCAGCAGTTGCGCGCCGGCGAACAGGGTCAGGCCCACCAGCAGCGGCAGCTCCTTGCGCACCACCTGCGAGTGCACGGTGATGGGGGCGATGACTGCGGTCAGGCCGACAATCAGGGCAATGTTGGTGATGTTGGAGCCGTAGCCGTTGCCCAGGGCCAGGCCCGGGTTGCCATCGGCCGCGGCCATGGCGGAGACCGCCAGTTCCGGCGCCGAGGTGCCGAACCCGATGATCACCATGCCGATCAGCAGGGTCGGCATGCCCAGGTGTTTGGCGGTGGCGGCGGCGCCTTCGACGAATTTGTCCGCGCTCCAGACCAGCAGTACCAGTCCGATCAGGATCGAGCCAAAAGCCAGCAGCATGGGTAAGCCTCAGTGGATGAATTGTCCGAGCATGAACACCCCGGCGTAGCCCAGGGTGTATGCGGCCAAAAGGTGGCCAAGATACCGCATGTAGGCAGCGAAGGTCAGCCCCTGGATCTTGCTCATGGCGACGATGCCGGCCGCCGAACCGATGATCAGCAGCGAGCCGCCGACGCCGACGGCATAGGTCAGTCCCATCCACTCGCCCGGGGTCATGGTGATGCCGGCCTTGAGCAGCGCCGCGGTGAGCGGAACGTTGTCGATCACCGCCGAGAAGATGCCCATCAGATAGTTGGCGTACAGCGGTGGCAGCAGATCGTAGATGGCGACCAGAGAGTCGAGGGCATGAATTTCCTTGAGCATGCCCACCAGCAGCAGAATGCCAAGGAAGAACAGCAGGGTCTCGAATTCGATGATGCGGATGTATTCCAGGATCGGGTCCAGGTCCGAGTCGTCGCTCATGAAGCGGGACACCAGGAACATGATCGAGAGCCCGAACAGGAAGGTGAGGACCGGGGGCACCGCGAACAGGGCGTTGCCCGCGATGGTGCACAGGATTGTCAACAAAAACAGGCCGCCGATGACGGCGTCCACCCGACGGACCGGGTGGGTGCTGGCCCTGAGGATGACGGTGCCGGTCAGCCCCCGGGACAGGAACAGTGCCAAGATGAAAACGGTGATGGCGGAGGGGATGGCCAGGGTCAGCAGGGTCAGTATTTTCACCTTGTCCGCGAGAAAAATCATCAGCGTGGTGACGTCACCGGTGATCAGGGAAACGCCGCCGGAGTTGACGGCGAACACCACCAGAGTGACGAACTGGATGCGTTTTTTCAGCTCAAGATTGAGGGAAAGAATCAGCGAGCATGAGACTAAAGTTGCAGTTATATTGTCTGCCAAAGACGAGAAAATGAAACAGAAAAGTCCGGTCAGAAAGAGCAAACGGCGTTCGCTGACCCGCCTGGGCATGACCAGATAGATCACGTTCTCAATCATGCCCTTCTTGTTCAGGTAGGCCACGAACGTCATCGCCGCCACGAGGAACAACCAGAGCCCGGCGATTTCCGCGATGCTCTCCATCAGACCGGTATTGATGGCGGCGGTTTCCCGGGCGTTGTCACTGAACAGGAAAAGCAGCATCCAGGCCAGGGTGCCGAAGAACAGTGTGACCTTGGCCTTGTTTATGTGGATGACTTCTTCGAAGATGACGCCCAAAAGCGCCAAGACAGCGATTATAATCAGAACAGCATCAAGAGCAGTCATGGGACTTTCCAAAGCGGTGCGTTGAATGGCCCCCGGGGCCGGGACGAATATGCGCCGGATTGTAGTCCTTTGACCCGGAACGGGCCACTGTCCGTAACTGACACACAGCACCGAAGTATGCCGGCGACAGCCGGGCCAACGCGCAACTGTTGACAATCGCAATTTATTATTTCCCCGAAAATCGGGATAATTGCGTGCAAATTCAGACAGGAAGCACACGGCTGCGTCTTGTACCTGAGGCACGACCGGCTTCCGACAGGCCCTCCTGCTGATCGTGGGAGGAGCGAACAGGCTCAATACTAGCTAGGGTAAAAACCAATGGCCGTTAGACAGGCAGACGTAGTGCTGGTCGGCGGTGGCGTCATGAGCGCCACCCTCGGCATGATGCTCAAGCAGCTGGATCCGTCCCTGGACATCGTCATGGTGGAGCGACTCGACCACGTTGCCCATGAAAGCACCGACGGATGGAACAACGCGGGGACCGGCCATGCCGGCTACTGCGAACTGAACTACACTCCGGAAACCGAGGATGGCGACGTGGCCATCGAACGGGCCCTCAAGATCAACGCCCAGTTCGAAGTGTCCCTTCAGTTCTGGTCCTACCTGGTAGAGCAGGGAATCCTGCCCGAGCCCAAACACTTCATCAACCGAACCCCGCACCAAAGCTTTGTTTGGGGCGAGAAGGACGTGGCGTTCCTGAAGCGGCGCTATGAGAAGTTGCGGGCGCACCACCTGTTCCAGGAAATGGAGTACACCGAATCTCCGGAGCAGCTGGAAGAGTGGATGCCCCTGGTGATCCGGCACCGGGATCCGATGCAGCGGGTGGCGGCGACCCGGGTCAAGCACGGTTCGGACGTGGACTTTGGTTCCCTGACCCGCAGCATGGTGAAGTGGCTGGAAAGCCAGCCCAACTTCGAACTGATGCTGAGCTGTCCCGTGCACTACATCGACCAGCGCGAAAACGGCCGCTGGAAGCTCCGGGTGAAAAACCAGAAGACCGGTGAAGTGACCAAGCTGGAAGCCGGCTTCGTGTTCCTCGGGGCGGGGGGAGGTGCCCTGCCGCTGCTGCAGAAGTCGGGCATCGACGAGGCCCGGGGTTACGGCGGCTTCCCCGTCAGCGGGCAGTGGCTGGTGTGCCAGAAGCAGGAGATCGTCACCCAGCACCACGCCAAGGTGTACGGCAAGGCCCCGATCGGCGCGCCGCCGATGTCGGTTCCGCACCTGGATACCCGCATCATCAACGGCGAGCCGGCCCTGCTGTTCGGTCCGTTCGCCGGCTTCACCACCCGCTTCCTCAAGCAAGGCTCCATCTTCGATCTGTTTGGCTCCGTCCGCCCCACCAACCTCAAGCCGATGCTCTCGGTCAGCAAGAACAACATGGACCTCACCCGCTACCTCATCGGTGAAGTCTTCCAGTCTCACAGCGACCGGGTGGCGTCCCTGCGCAACTTCTTCCCGGATGCCCGCGAGGAGGACTGGAAGCTGCAGATGGCAGGCCAGCGGGTACAGATCATCAAGCAGACGCCGGATGGCGGCGGCAAGCTGGAGTTCGGTACCGAAATCGTGGCGTCCAAGGACGGCACCCTGGCCGCTCTGCTGGGAGCCTCGCCGGGAGCGTCCACTGCCGCGAACGCGATGATTGACGTGATCGAGCGCTGCTTCCCGGAGAAAATCAAGAGCGACGACTGGCAGGAGCGCATGCGGCTGATGGTGCCGTCCTACGGCCAGAGCCTAGTGGACAACGCGGAGTTGCTGCACGAGGTGCGCGAGCGGACCCTGACAACGCTGCGCCTGAAACCGGACGCCTGATCCGCCAAGGCCCGCCCCGCGGGCCGCTGCAGACGCCAGGGCCGCTTCTCAGCTGCGGTCCTGGCTGGCCCCCCGCAACATCGCCTGGAGCAGTTCCTGGGCATCAAACTTGGTCAGTGCTTCGTTGGCGCCCACCTGATTGGCATAGCTCAGACTCATCTCGCTGTTCAGTGAGGTATGGAGGATGATGTACGGCTGCCTCAGGGTGCTGTTGTCGCGTACCGCGAACGTCAGCTCGTAACCGTCGAGGCCGGGCATCTCGATGTCGCTCACCAGAATGTCCACCGGCCGCCCCAAGGTGTTGTCGCGCAGCAGGATCTGCAACGCCTCGTCCCCGTGGCTGGTCACCTGGTAGCCGATGTCTTCCTTGTCCAGCACGTCGCACAACTGCTTGCGCGCCACCTGGGAGTCATCCACCAGCAGGATGTTGAGGGACTTGAGGGTCTCGCGCTGGACGTCCGTGAGTGTCACCTCTTGGGTCTCCAGGCTTTCCGGGTACACCCGGGCCAGCAACAGCTCCACATCCAGCAGCTGGATGATGTCGCCGTCCACGTCCAGCATCCCGGTAATGAATGCCCGCGGCCCCAGGGCCCTGGGCGGCGGTGTCACCGCCTTCCAGTCGGTTTCGACGATGCGCTGGACACCGCGCACCAGAAACCCCACTTCCCGGCGCTGGATGTCGGTCACGATGATCGAACCGAGTGCCTGCTCCTCCCGCGACAGAGGCGGGTAGCCCACCGCCGCCGCCATGTCGATCACCGGCACCGCGCTGCCCCTGAACACCGCCGTGCCCAGCACCGCCTGATGGCTGTGTGGCAGCCGGGTCAGCCGCTGAAACGGCAGAATTTCCCGGATCTTGAGCGTACCGAGACCGAACAGCCGGGGACCGGACAGACGGAACAGCAGGAGTTTCTGGGGATGCTTTGCCTTGCCAGACATAACCGCGGAGCCCTTGCAAAACAAAAGCTCCCGTAACGGGAGCCTTGATCGGAAGTCATTACAGCGTGTGTAGCAATGATAGCAGGTTCCGTCCCGGGAACGGGGGGAGGCTTTGTTTCAAATGGTCACAGCTTCGTCACGCCTCTGTCACGACGGCGCCTTCCTGTCTGACGTCGCCGTGGGCGCGCTGCCGGATATGGTCACCTTGACCACCCCGGATGGCACCCGGGTGCTGACCACTCCTTCGGTGGCGACTGTACCACCTAAATCGGTGTCCGGGATCATTGAACCACTACACTGTCAAGTATTCCTTGACAGTTGCGGTCTATAACCCTCGAAGCGCCTCTCGCAGAAAGTCGAACCCAATCCTCTCCTGCTCCAAACGAACTCGTTCTCCCCAATGGTTCTGGCGCAATTGATCGTAAAGTGCGCTTTCCTCGGCGTTCAACCGCGCAAGAGTCCCTGTTTCAGGCTGCCTTTCAACTCCCCATAGTGCCTTATGGGCAAGGAGTGTCTGTTGATCCATCAGAAAAGAAACGACATGAGGCAAGAACCCGCGCAATTGATTGAGGATGGCAAAGCCGTGAGTATCGATGTCCCCCCAATAGTGGATTTCTTTTTCGTGCAGCCAGGGGGCGGCGGCGAGATTGTCAAATCCGTACCCTGCCCCAAAGATCACCAGCGAATCAGGAACCTCCGGAAACGCCAGAAAGTTGATCTCATTTTCGGTGATGAACACTTTCGATACCGGCAAATCAAGTGAGGCGAAGGCTGACTGTGTCAGGGTGAGATCCTGATCGGCTTCCACTGGTAGAAGACGGACTTTCGGGTCCAGAACCCGAAATCGCACCCGTGGCGGTTTGTCAAGAAAACCGTAACGACGACAGAACCCGCCGATACCCGTGTAAGCTCCATCAATAAAGTCCTGCGGCAGCACGAGATCGAGCAGTTCCGCCAGCACGCCACGATGTCCTTCGATCAGTTTGGTATGGACGCCGGGTAGGTCGATCTGACGCAGATAGATCGCGGGCCGGGGATGTTTCAGCAACCAGCCGACAATTTCCAGCAGTCGTGGCCAGTCTTCGGCCAACTCCAGGGCACGCAGCGGCCGTTTTGACAGCCAGGGAAGTAATCCAGGTTGTTTGTGTCTGGTCAGTTCAACCAGCGCCGCGAACTGCTCCGCCGCCCGGCGCTTGCCAATCAAGCCAAGCGCATCCGACAGCTGGTCGATCCAGATTGCCGCCGGGATTTCATTGTTGCCAAGAACACGGTGATTGACGCTACGCCATTCAATTCGATAAGGACCTGCGGCAGCGGATAATTGGCCGATCCAATCCCGTACCTCGGGGAAGCGTTCGCTCAGTTCCCGAGAGTCAGGGCCTTTGAGCGTCAGACGCCGAGGGAAGAGCGACTCTCCGTCAACCATTGAGGCGAGCAGCAAACCGCGATCCCAAAGCTTTTGCACCTGATTTTTCACATCAGCCGGGGTCGTCCAGGTCATCCTTGCATCCTTTGTTTCTCGGCTCGATATTCCTCAATACTCAGGTTGCGCAGGACGGAGTTGCGGCCATCCGCATTGTGCACAAACCCGACACTGGCAACGTAAGGCTCGATGATATGGATTTTCTGCAACGGCGTGACGATCAGCAGTTGCAGATTGAGTTGCGCGAACAACTGCAAGCCATACTGGGCCGATTCATCGGAGCCGCGCCCAAACGCCTCATCGATGACCACAAAACGGAAGGAACGGGAGCGCACGGCCCCCCATTCCAGGCCAAATTGATACGCCAGGCTGGCGGCAAGGACGGTGTAGGCGAGCTTCTCCTTCTGGCCGCCTGACTTTCCGCCGGAATCCGCATAGTGTTCATGCTCGGTGTTGTCTTCACGCCAGCGCTCGCTGGCGGCGAATACGAACCAGTTGCGCACATCGGTCACCTTGGCCGTCCAGCGCCGATCCATATCCGAGTGTTCATCCCGGCCCCTAAACCGCTCGATGATTCGCTTCACCTGGAGGAATTTTGCCTCCGAGTATTGCGCATCCTCTGAGCCGGTGAGCGCACCTTCGGTACAGGTACGCAACTCGGTCTGAAAATCACGGATATCGGCATCGAGATTCATCTGTGCTTCGAGACGGATATAACGGCTCGGGTTGTAATCAATCTGGGTGAGCGACTCGTTGATCTGGGCGATACGCTCCTTGATGGTTTCCCGTTCGCGTGCCAGCTGGGATTGAAAATTCGCCACCTCCCGGATGGTGTTCTCGTTCAGGAGTTCTTTGAAGCGTCCTTCAAACCGGGGCAGGTCATCGGCCTGCAGTTGATCCAGCATCGACCTGTATTCGGGAGCGGCAGCCAGGTTGGCATCGACCTCCGATGTTTCCAGCTTGTAGGTCCCTTTGTACTCGGCCATGGCCTTGACGATTTTTTCGGACAGACGGCTGAGTTTGCGGTCCTCGGCATCAATTTTCGTCTGCAACCATTCACGCATGTCGCGCTCACGATTATCACAGGATTCAACCGTCAGCATCTGACCGCCAAGCGCCTCCTCACGCATCGTTTCCAGAAGCGGAAAACGCAGGTGAATATCGTCCGTTGCTTCCGCCAGAAGCGCTATCGCCTGTTGCTGAAGTTCTTGTGCGGCCATGATTTTTTGCTCGGTTTTCGAGCGCTTATCCTTCCGTTCATCAAGCTGAATCTCCGTTTCTTGCAACTCCCCTTCGAGCGCAGTCAATTGTGCCGTCAGCGTCTTGAGCAGATCGGAGGCCGCTTCCAGCTCACGTTTCTCGGCTGCAAGCCTTTCGATGGCAACGGCCACGGGTTTCCAGTCGAGATCACGAAAATCGGTATATTCCCCCAGCTTCGAGAGGACCGAAAGCCGTTCTTTGAGATCGGACTGTTCCTGCTGCAGCCTGCTGATGCGACCGGCAAGGTCGGCAAGGTGTGTTTCCTGCCGCCCGGCCTCTTTCTCCAGCGCCGCGATTTTCTCGACGTTGCTCCAGCCAAGGACATAGCGCCGTCGATCATCTATCCGATGCCGGTCATCTTTTTCATGCCGCTCTCCGGGGGCTTTGATCTGTCCGGCCTTGGTAATAGCACGGGTCTCGCGGCGGAACTGATCCTGGTTTTCGCAGCAGGCCAGATCAAAACGGTGAGCCACCTCCCTCTCGATCCAGTCATAAAAGGGCGAATCAGGCTTAACTTGCAGCTTACGCGCCAGTGAGTCGGGATGAAGCGAAGGCAATTCGCCGCGTACGCCTTCCCGCACCCGGAAATAAACCAGCCGACCGCGCAGGTGAGTTTGGTCAACCCACTGTGCCACCTTAGCGTAGTACCGATCCGGAACCAGCAGAGACAAGCCAAAGCCGTGCAGCAGCCTTTCGATGGCACCTTCCCAGTCACGCTCGTCCTCGCGTACCTGTAGCAATTCACCGGCAAACGGCATCTCCTCTTCTGCCAGATTCAGCGCCTGACAAAGGGTCCGTCGCATGGCAATCTGTTTTTCGTCGATATTGCTGACCCTGGCCTTCAGCCCGATAATCTCCGATTGCAGCTGCTCGTATTCATCTTTTCCCTGCTTGAATAAAACACCTGTTTCATTGAGCTCGTTCTGGGTACGGATTTCGGCTTCTTCTGTCGTTTCGCGCCACCTGGCGGCTTCAGACTGTTGACGCAGAAATTCTTCTTCGGTCGCGGCGGGGGATTGCCCCAAGGCGCGTACCAGTTCCTCATAGCGAGATGCTTTCAGCTTCCTACGTTCCAGTTCATCCTGTTTTTGCAGAATTTCCTGACCGATGCTTTCAATACGGTCACCCCCATTTTCCGCGATGGTTCGGCGCAGTTCACGCTCCTGGCCCTGCTGGGTACGACGTAGCTCCTCCAGCCGCTCGATGGCGACTTGGTGCCTGGTCAACTCCTCATTCAGCGAGGTGAGTCGTTTCTCCAGCAGATCAAGTTTCAGGGTGGCAAACCATGGCCGCAGGGCATCACGGCAAGCGCGCAGATTATCCGCCGTCTGCGCCAACTCCTGATGCCGCTCGCAATCGGCCACCAGAGGCGTCAGCATCTCCACCTGGCGTTTGGCCTTGAGCACCGCCTCGTGCGCCCGGTTGAGATCCTCGAAGTGGCTGATCAGGGCAGTGATACGCGGCGCCACGTCAAAGGGTTCGAGCATGTGGCTACGCACGAAGTCGGTCAGGTTGCCGATAGACTTGAGGGATACCGTCTGGTGGAACAGCTCCAGTGCCTGATCGTTCTCGATGCCGAAACGCCGGCGGAACCAGGCGCCATAAGGCGGAAAGCTGTCGAACAACTCGACGCTGCCCAAGCGAAGCTGTTTGCGAAGCCCCGTTATTTCGCTACCGAATCCGGAAAAGTCTGACGCAATGGACAGATCGCGTTCACAGGCCGCATACAGACGAGCCGGTTGCGTATTGGCCTCTTTCATCCAGAAGACCTGCGCCAGTGTGACGGTCTTGTTGTAGCCTGCGTTGTGAAAAACGCCGAGGATCACCGAATAACAGTTGAAGTCGCGCAGTGCGACCGGCTTGGCGCTGCCCAGGGTTTCCTGCCGCTCCGATTTGTAGTACCCGAGCACATAGGACTTAAGCGAACGTTCGCGGCTCTCGGCCCCGGCCGCCTTGTTGTAGGCAACGCGATGACTCGGCACCAGCAGGGTGGTGACGGCGTCGACCAGGGTCGATTTTCCGGAACCGATATCCCCGGTGAGCAGACCGTTTTTTCCGTCCAGTCGCAGCGTCCAGACCTTTCCGTCAAAGGTTCCCCAGTTAAAAACTTCGAGTCGTTGCAGGCGAAAACCGGCCAGCTGGTCATCGGCCATGAATTCGAGCTCAAGCGTTTCCGTCATTCCTCTCCCTCCGAAGGCCGGGTAAGCTGCTGTCGATATTCCGCCAATCGCTGGTCAAATTCGGCGAGCCACTGTGCATCGACAAACGCCTTGATAATGCGCCGCACCTCAATCATCTGCCCCTGCCCACGCAAGCGGCGGATAAAGCCGAGTTCGGTAATCTTATTCAAGGTGGCATCGACCTGATCGATGAGTTTCACCTCGTTGCTGCCCGCCGGTAGAAAAATCCGGATCAATTCCACCACTTCATCCCGGGAAAGGATCAGACGCGTATCGCCGCCAGCAGCGTCGAACTCAGCCAGTTTTTTCCGCAAGAGCGCGAGCAACAAACTGACCGGATAGGAGAGCTGCCGCCGGGCAACCAGGCGCGGCATGGCCGCCTGACCGTCTTCATCCTCATCCTGCCGGGAACGCAAGAAAGCGTAGCCTTCCGCCTCGTCGAGCATCAGCTCCAGACCAAGAACCGCGACGTAATCGCGGACGCTCGCTTGCAGATTCAGCAGCGAGCCCCACAATCCGGGATTGTCCTCCCGATAGAGCACCCCCTTGAGCAAAGGCACCACCACCATGGAGAGTTCGTGGTTCGGTCTGGTAAGACGGCCAGGGTCAGTATCGGTAATATCCATCATCAATCCTTCAGCAAAATAATGCGCGGCAAGGTCGCCCGGCGCACGACGCCTGTCTCCAGCTGCCAGCTCACCTGTTCCTGCACCTCATCGTCCACGACCGTTCTGGGCCATTCTCCGGCCAGCTGCAGATAGGCAACCAGTTCGGCCAGACCGTGACGCAAGGGATGACGAGTCACCACCTCGGCAAGGGTGATCTGGCTGCGCCCCTGGAGTTCCTGCCGGATATTCCGGGTCAACTCGGCCCGGTCAACCACCACTTGGGCATAGAGCGCCGCTGTATCCACATCCGCATCCCCTTCGGTAAGCGCCATCTCGGCAATGCGGGGCTTGAGCGGCGGCCGGTAAAGTGGTCGCTCCAGGGGGAGTTCAATCTGAGCTGCGGTCTCGGCCAAAGGCATGAAATCCCCCGCTGGCAATGCCTCGCGCAACGCCAGCGCATGGTTTTCGACGCTGTGCAGGATGTCCATGATGCGGCGGTTCTCCAGCCAGGCCTGATCATCAAGAAACCGCCGCAGCTGCTCGGAAAGCTTGGCCACGGTGCGCTGCGTGTGCTCCCCTGCTTCGAGCCAGTCGTAATGCACCCGTTGCAGACGGGTTTCAGGACGCATGGACTGGATCGGCGGCAGGGACAAAACCTGTTCCAACAGCCGGGTCAACTCTTCCTGACGGGACTGGGACATCAGGAAATCCCAGAAGGCGCGGAAGCTCTTCCCCTGATCGGAATCGGCGATGGCATCGCGCTCGCCCATGATTTCTTCCAGCAGCGCCCCTTTGGATCCTTCCCACAGTGCAATGCGCTCGCGCACTTTTCGGTCAAGAGTACGAAAATTGTGCTCCACCTCGCGAAAGTCGGTCAGCAGCTCCCGCGCCAGCTGCAAAAACTGTTGAAAGCGATCCTTCAGACCGGTGTCGTCCAGTAGGGGAATATCACCCGCCAAAATACGGGCGATCTCCGCGTCGATCTCGCTGCGACGCTTTTGCAGTTCTGCGATGCGCACTTGTGGATCGGTCTGGCTCCCTTCGTTCATCTGTCGCAACAGCTCAAACAGGGTCAGCAGACGGGATTCCGTGCCGACAAAGGCCCGCTCGGTCAGCCCCTCCAGCCAAGCCAAAGCCTTTTCCGTCGCTGGAGTCAGGTCAAAGTGCGGTTCGTCTGTCCCCGGGGGATAGAATTTGCGCAGCCATCCCTTGTCGTTTTCGGCCCAGTCATTTAGGTAGTCTTGCGCGGTTCTGGGAAAGGCCTCGGCCCCATGCTGCTCACGCAGGGCGAAAAGCTCGTCTTCCAACGCCTCGACCAGATCGGCCTGAGACAGATTGCGGACATTGGGCGCGATAAACACCCGGTGCAGAAAACCGGCCACCAGCGGCGCGTGATCCGCGCGCAGCAACCGCCACGCTGGGTGGTTCTGGCGGAGCAGCGCTAATGTGGCATAGTCCAGTGCCATATCTTTCCCCCGGTTTTATCCATCGCCATGCGACGCCAGCCATTGGCGGCTCTTGTCGGGCAAGTGGTATTTCTGCAAGCGGCTGTTGGGCTTGTCGGGAATGGTCATCTCAATCAGACCATCGGCCGACACAGATTTATTTACAGGCTCTGTGTTCTCCTCGCGCAGCCGCCGCAGTTCGTCCTGTTCATTCAGGCCCTTGTCACTCTTCGGCAAATCCATACTCCGCCATCAGATCGTCCATGTCATCGCCAACGCCCCAGCCCCAGTTGTGGCCTTCGTTCCGGACCCGTTCAAGCCGCTCGACAAAGTCTTCCTGCTGGCCTGGCTCAAGCGCCGTAATCGCCTTCAGCGCCTGCTCGAACATCCGCACCAAGGCATTGAAATAGCCCTCGTCATCCATTCCGCAATAGCCGAGCAGGTTCATGCAGGATTCGCAATAAAACACCGTCAGCTCCGCCTGCCCCTCCGGGCGCCCGATGGCTTTCTTGTAATCGGAAATTGCCTTCTTGGCCTTGGCGACCGAGATATCCTGATTGCGCATCACATCCGGGCAAACCCAGCGGTCGATGGTTGTCTTGTACGGTTCGAGCACGTCCTCACCCAGGGCGAAGCGGGCATGAAGAAAGGCCTGATTGCTCTTGCTGGCGGCGTACAGGTCCTGAATCAGGGCCAGCAATGCCGGACGGTCAAGATCGGCAAGCTGGCGCTTGAGATCTGTCCAGGTCGGCTTTTTCTTGCTCGATTTTTCCATGGGTCCTGCTATTTGCTCTTGATGGCCCGCAAGGCCGAGTCGTCGGCCAGGTGCAGATAAATGCGACCGTTCAGCTCGCCATTTTCAATGACCGCCCAACCCCGACCGCAGATCGGATCGTTTTCATCCTGCCCGGACCACGAAAAATCAAAACGGGGCGTGTTGCCACATGGCTCCACCCGGCCATCGATATCTCCGGAGACCAGCCCAAACAGAAACTGGCCGGTGCCGTCCGAGCCGATGTTGATAAATCCAGGCACCTCCATATCGACGTAATCCTGATCCCAGACCTCCATCTCCACGATGCGCCATTTTCCGGTAAACGGTTTCATCTGCTTCATAGGATGCCCTTCTGCTCCCTCACTTTGACCCACCAAGATGTCACAGCCCTTGTCATAGCGTTGTCACAGCTTGATGTCGCAAGCCGTGTCGCGAGTTTTTCGCAAGTTATCCATCGCCCTGCTGCGCCAGCCACTGGCGGCCCTTGTCGGTCAAGCGGTATTTCTGCAAGCGGCTGTTGGGCTTGTCGGGAATGGTCATCTCAATCAGGCCCTCAGCCAGGGCCGGTTTGAGGTAGCGCTCGCGGAAGGATTTGCGGTCCGAAAGGCCTAGGGCGGATTGCAGTGCCTCGCGGCCCATCTCGCCCCGGATCGCCGCCAGCAGTTCGCTGACTTGGGGGCTGACTTGGGGGCTGACTTGGGGGGCGGAGCGGGTCACGGTATCCAAAATCATCCGCAGCATGAAGGCAATGAACGGGGCGCAGTCGGTCTTTTTGGTGCTTTCCTGAATCGCCTGATAGTACTCGGCCTGGTGCTCGAAGATCAGGCTTTCCACTGGAATGTTGGCGAACAAAGAATTCCAGCGTGCCAGAATCAGGCTCTGCCACAGCCGTCCCATGCGGCCGTTGCCGTCGGCGAAGGGGTGGATGAATTCGAATTCGTAGTGAAAGACCGAGCTGGCAATGAGCGGATGGGCATCGGTGGTGGCCAGCCAACCGAACAGGTCGGCCATCAGATGCGGTACCGGGTCGGCGGGCGGGGCCATGTGAATCACCTGCTGGCCTGCCATCACCCCTACGCCGCCATGCCGATACAGCCCTGCCTCGTCGATCAGGCCGGACATCAAAATCCGGTGTGCCTCCAGCAGGTCTTTTTCCGCCTCGGGCTTCCAGGAATCGAAGCGGTCATAGGCGGCCAGGGCGTTTTTCACCTCCTGCACCTCGCGGGGCGGGGCAATGACCCGCTTGCCCTCCAAAATCGCGGTGATCTGCGCCTCGCTCAGGGTGTTGCCCTCGATGGCCAGCGAGCCGTGAATAGTGCGGATGCGGTTATGGACACGGATGTCCGGTATGTCGCGGGCGCAGGGATGCGCAGGAGCGACGGATGGCCGTAGCCTCAAGGCTCTGGCCTGATCGGTGAGCACGGTCAACCGCCCGATGGTCTCGCTGATCTCGGCGACCAGATTCACTATCGCCGGGGTAATGGTGTAGGGTGGCTGGTAGGTGGAGGGCTTGATCATGGCGCAACCTCCTCTCCTTCAGCACCCGCCGGGCATTTCGATTTGATGAACTCGAACATGGGGCGGAAGACTTCAAAGCAGGCCGTATCGAGCGTTGGCACGACTTCCTTGGCGAATGTCGTTTTCTCGCCATCAGATTTAAAGACGATCTTGGTGCCGCCGACGCAGGGCTCCTGCTGATAATAATTCCTGGTGGCATCGAGCCCGTAAAACAGGTGCTCTATCTCACAGCAGGAGTCGCCGCCGAAGGTTTCACCGGTGGCAGCATTGCGGATAACCTGCTTTTGTATGTCGGCGCTGGCTGGTACGGGCAGCATCAGCGCATAAGATTCTCCCTCCGCCCATTGCTTGATCATTCCCTTCAACGGGTCTGTTTCGCTGACGGTGCCGTTCAAACCGTTCCACTGGTCATAGGCCTTATCGAAATCGAACAGGGCAAAAACCGGCAATCCGCTCATTTCGGCATGAATGCGGTGGTCGGTCAGTAGTTGCTTGATGAAGGTGCAGCTGAAGGCATAGAACGGGATAAACGGCATCTCTTCATCATAGAGCTTGTACCACGCCTCCTTGAGGATGATTGGGTCGGTGCTGCCTTCTGTGAACAGAACCGGTTTGTTTTCAATCTGGATGGCGTTGATGATGCTGAGCAGCTGCTCCTGCTCGGAATATCGGATGAGATCGGCGCTCAGTTTTTTGATCGCAATGGTTTTGGGCAAGTCGTAGCAATTGGCTTGATTGCCCTTGATATCGAAAAACTTGATCTTCGTTTTGTCGTGCGGGATGAGTGTTACCGCACTATGGCTGCTCATCAGCACATGGTTGTTCTTGGCGGTGGTGTCGGTGATCTCGAAAACCTGTTTGAGAAAGTCGAATTGCCATTCCGGGTGGAGGAAGGCATCGGGCTCATCGAGCAGGGTGATGCAGTTGCGGTCCTTGAACAGCTCGATGATGGAGTAGATGTACACCGACTGGAATTGGCCGTCGCTGAAGTGGTTGATGCTGGCGTCCACACCGCCGTTGAGTGTCAGCGGAATTGTGATCTCGCTCAGCATCTCCAGCGTCTTCAGGTTGTCGAACTGGCGGAACAGCTCCTGCGGGCTCAAGTCGGAAAATTCTTCGCGGATTTTGGCGATATCGAAATAGAGGATATAGCGGTCGTCGGCAGCGAAATAACCCTCGGAGCGCACCGGGCTTCCCGTTGCGGTGCTGATGCAGCCATGGAGCCGGTTAAGAAAGGTTTTGGTGATCCCCTCCGGTTTCCAGTAGCGGTCGGTTTTATCGTTCAATTCGATATCAAAACGGGAATCGGCGGCGTAGGCGGGGCGTTCCAGCACCACCTTCGCTTCTGAGGCCACGGTTTCAATGCCGAGCTTCTGGCAGATAAATTGCCGGGCCTTGCAGGTTTCCGGCTGCATCAGCAGCACGGCCAGCAGCAGCTCCTTGTATTCCGGGCCGATGCCGATGAAATAGCGCGCCTCATCAAAATCGGCGCGTTTGATGCGTTTGCGGAAGGCCTCTTCATACTGCTCGACCAGCTTGGCCACCGTGTCGTTGTGGCCGGAGTAGTAGATGAGCACATTATCCGGCAACGGCGTCTTGCCGACGGTTTTGCGCACCCTGCCGTTGATGTTTAATTGCCCATTGGAGCACTCAATGTTTGTTTCCTTGCCGTCGATCTCGAAGCCGATTCGATAATTGAAATCGCAGGGGGCCTTGTCACGGTCGAACTCCACAAGATGGCGAAAGATCTCGATCAGCGCCTCGAACAGGTTGGATTTGCCGGTGCCGTTTTTGCCGACAAAGACATCGAGAAAACTGCTGCCGTCGAAGCTCAGGGAAAAATCCCGCAGGTTCTTGTACTGGCCGATATAGAGCGATGTCAGGCGCATGGTTTTCTCCTCTTACACCTGCACCATCACGGCGTTGAGCAACTCGGTCTGCTTGCCGGTGGCGGCGTCGATCTGCTGCTCCAACGTGTCGCATAATGCCATCAACTGGTCAATCCGCTTAACGATGCGGTGTTGTTCGGGGAGGGGAGGGAGAGGTACTTCAAACAACTCAAGCACCTTCTTACTTAAACCCTCGCGGGCCATTCCTACCTGACGAGTCCAGATCATTCTCTGACAATATGGTGATTGCAGGAGGAAATGAATAAATCTTCTTTGGTCGGGTTGTATACAACGGATAATAGTTACGTGCTGGCTTACATTTGCCTCTTCAAAGTCGTCAGGGACCAACGAAGTCCTCCCAAGAGAAGCTCCGGTTATATTCAACAATATGTCTTTGGCAGCAACTTTTGTTGCTTCCATTTTTTTATGTGTTTCCTCTGGGATATAAGCGACATCGTCAAGCCTTAAGCCATCATTCCAAACGTTCTGTGAGCGGAGGAAGGGAATGCCTTCATTAACATAGGCGCTTTTTCCACCTCTTGGCGTACTGCCCGAGCCCAATTTAGAAACCAATTCGCCCAGTCTAACCCACTCCCACCCTTGTGGCAGCTCGTAAGGCACTTCCTCCGGCTTGATAGGCGGCAGGGGCCTGGGCTTTTTGATTTTGCCTTCCTTGAGCAGACGCTGTTTTTCCGCTTCGATCTCTTTCAAAAGTTCCGACGCCGGCGGGTCGTTGGGGTCTTGGGGAACCAGTCGGCCCATGACGGCGAGCTGGAGGATGGCCTTGCGCAGTTCGGTGACGTTTTCCTTGACGGTGTACAGCTCGCCGAAGTGCTGCTGGATAAAGTCCCAGGCCGAGCCGTCCGGCGCGTCGAGCAGTTGTTTGATGGCGGCGGTATGGACGGCCAGCCGCTTCTCCTCCCGCTGCTTGCGCAGCGTTTCCAGTGCATCGCAACGGGCCATCAACTGGTCGATGCGCTCGACGATGCGGTGTTGTTCCTCCAATGGAGCAAGAGGGACTGGAAGCTCCAGAAATTTTGCAATGGATACGCCACCAATGATGCCAGTCATCGCTGCGCTGAAGGATTCTCTGAATACAGGAGAGAGATACAGATAGAGGATGAATTTCGAAGGAATCCCGCCAAAAAGTTCATTGGCGAACAGCTTGTTTCCAAAACAGATATCCTGCTCTGTGATGCCACATTTTTTGCCAGCACTGCCGCCTTCAGAGCAGATCAGCACCGCACCTTGGTGGGCAATTTTGAATTTGTCCTCGGACTCAGGAATATATATCCCGTTTTTATAATCCAGCGCGTCAAGCCCATAGCCAACATCCTTGGTTGCAATGTAGGGCAAACCCTTCGCTCCAGCGTATTTGGTTTCCTTCTCTCTGGCATTGATGCTGTTGCCGTTAAAAATATTGCCGATATCACCCAACCTCACCCACTCCCATCCCTTCGGCAGTTCGTAAGGCATTTCCTCCGGCTTGATGGGCGGCAGGGGTTTGGGCTTTTTGATTTTACCTTCCTTGATGAGTCGCCGTTTTTCCGCCTCAATGTCTTTCAACAGTTCCGACGCGGGTGGGTCGTTGGGGTCTTGTGGCACCAGTTTGCCCTGCATGGCCAGGGTCAAAATCAGTTCGCGCAGCCTGGCGATGCCGTCGGGGGCGGCAAACGCGGTTTCAAAGTGTTTTTCCAGCAGGTCGTGAACGCTTGTCTTCATGCCTTACCTCGCAGACAGGCGGTCAGCTCGTTTTTCAGCGCGGCCTGGGCGGCTTCGAGTTCGCGCACGATTGTCTGGTATTCGGCCATGAGTTCTTCCGGGTCGGCCAGTGCTTCTTCCACCTCATGGGGGTTCTTGCAATCGAGGTTGTAGTTGCGTTCGGCCAGTTCTTTGGCCGAAACCTTCCAGGCGTGCTCGGTGGTCTTTCTACCCTTGCGTGCGGGGCCGCCCCACCAGGCTTTTTCCAGCTCGAACTCTTCAATGCGAAGGGGCTTGGATTTCGAGTAGGACTTGTAGCCCTCAGGGTACGGGTGTTCGAAGAACCAGACCTCCTTGGTCGGCCCGCCCTTCTCGAAAAAGAGGATGTTGGTGGCGATGCTGGTGTAGGGGGCAAACACCCCCTTGGGCAGGCGCACGATGGTGTGCAGGTTGAACTCCTCCAGCAGTTCGCGCTTTAAGGTGGTTTTGACACCTTCACCAAACAGAAAGCCGTCGGGCAGTACCACAGCCGCGCGGCCCGTGTCGTGCTTGAGCAGGTGCATGATCAGCGCCATGAAGAGGTCGGCGGTTTCGCGGGTCCGGTATTTGCGCGGAAAGTTTTGCTCGATGCCGTCTTCTTCCATGCCGCCGAAGGGCGGGTTGGTGAGGATGATATCCACCCGGTCCTTGGGGCCGTAGTCCTTGAGCGGGCGGCTTAAGGTGTTGTCGTGGCGGATGTGGGTGGGTACGTCGATGCCGTGCAGCATCATGTTGGTGGTGGCCAGCATGTGCGGCAGGGGCTTTTTCTCGACGCCATGAATGGTCTCCTGCAACCGTTTGCGGTCGTCGGCGGTTTTGATCTGCTTGTTCAAGTGTTCGATGGCGCAGGTGAGAAAGCCGCCGGTGCCGCAGGCCGGGTCGAGGATGGTTTCACCCAGTTTGGGGTCGAGTATGTCCACCATGAACTGGGTCACCGCCCGGGGGGTGTAGTATTCGCCCGCGTTACCGGCGGATTGCAGGTCGGAGAGGATCTTTTCGTAGATGTCGTTGAACAGGTGGCGATCTTTGGAGCTGTTGAAATCCAGATCTTCTTCAATGGTGTTGATCACCTGGCGCAGCAGGGTGCCGGATTTCATGTAGTTGTAGGCATCCTCGAAGACCGAGCCAACCACCTTGCCATGGGGCGACACACCGGCTTTGCTGGCCAGGCTCTTGAGCGCCGGAAAGAGGTCGTTGTTGACGAAGTCGATCAGTTCTTCGCCGGTCATCCCTTCGGGGTCTTTGGCCCAGTTCGACCAGCGGAAGCGGCTGGGCAGCGGTGATTGGTAGCCGGGGACTGTCAGTTGCCACTCCTGTTCCTTGTCGTCGAAGATTTTCAGGAAAATCAACCAGACCATCTGGCTGATGCGCTGAGCGTCGCCATCGACGCCAACGTCTTTGCGCATGATGTCCTGGATGGATTTGATCAGGGTGGTGAGTGACATGCTTGAGTGGTCTCCTGTTCTTTGTCAGGCGCTGTAGAGCGCCTGCTCGAGTTCTTTGAGTGCCTGCTGATATTGATCCGGCCCGCCAAAGGCACGGACGATTTCCATAGGAGTGCCCAATTCGGTAAAGGGAGCAACGGTAAGAATCTGAGGTTCTTCTATCGGCGCGACGCCTTCGTCGGCGTATTTTTCGAGCAGGGCGTCCAGCACCCGGCGGGCCTGTTCGCCGTAGCGGGTGAAGTAGTTGCGTTTTTTCACCTGCTCTGCCCTTTCCTTTCTGGTGAGGGGCGGCATATCCCAGGCCACATGACAGATCAGGTCGAAGGGGTCGAAGTCCTTGCCGACTTCTTCGGCCAAGGCGTCCAGAAACACGCCCTGTTCGGTCAATTCTTCAATGATGGCCTGCTTCTTTTCGGCGCTGCTCCAGCGGCGCAAAAACTCATCCAACGAGGCGTATTCCCTGGCCAATGTCTTGCGGGTGTAATCCTTGAGTGATTCGGTGATCAGTTTGCCGTTGGCATCGAAATACTGGACACGCTCGGCAGCCACCTTGACCTCGACGTTATCGACAACGTACCGGCGCACGCCGCTTTCCTCGCCGGGTTCGGGTTCAGCGATGCCAGGCCAGTCCGACGGCTCACCGGGTTCCGGATAGGTGACGCCACCACCAACTTCGGGATCAACGGGAACATCCGGCGGCACCGGTGACTGGTCCCCGCTGGGCTCGTAGATTTGCACCGGGTCGCCGTCGAAATCAGGGTCGGCAAACAGCTCGGTCGCCTTCTTGAAGTCCATGATGGTGAAGTAGTACTTGCCGTAATCCTCGTTGATGCGGGTGCCGCGCCCGATGATCTGTTTGAACTCGGTCATGGACTGAATGCGCTGGTCGAGCACGATGAGTTTGCAAGTCTGCGCATCCACACCGGTGGTCATCAGCTTGGAGGTGGTGGCAATCACCGGGTACTTGCTTTCCGGAAAGATGAAGTTGTCCAGTTCGGCCTTGCCTTCCTCGTTGTCGCCAGTGATACGCATGACGTATTTGCTGTTCTGCGCGACCAGATCAGCGTTTTCGTTGACCAGGGCCTGGCGCATGCGTTCGGCATGGTCGATGTTTTCGCAGAAGACGATGGTCTTGTCGAACCGATTGGTTTGCTTGAGAAACTCGGTGATCTTTTTGGCGACCAGTTGCGTGCGTTTTTCCAGCACCAGGGTCTTGTCAAAATCCTTTTGGTTGTAAATGCGGTCCTCGATCTCATTGCCGTATTTGTCGGTCATCCCCTTGTCCGGTCGCCAGCCAGTCAGATCGCGGTCGAGATCAATGCGCACGACCTTGTAGGGGGCAAGAAAACCATCGTCAATGCCTTGCCGCAGGCTGTAGGTGTAGATGGGCTCGCCAAAGTAGTCGATGTTGGAGACGTCCTTGGTCTCCTTGGGTGTGGCGGTCAGGCCGATCTGGGTGGCGGAGGAAAAGTATTCCAGAATCTCCCGCCACGCGGAATCGGCAGCCGCGCTGCCGCGATGACACTCGTCGACCACCACCAGATCAAAAAAGTCCGGGCTGAATTGCCGGTAGATATTCTTTTCTTCCTCGCTGCCGGTTACGGCCTGATAGAGGGAAAGGTAAATCTCGTATGACTTGTTGACCTGCCGTTTCTGGATCTTGGTCATGGCTGAACCAAACGGCTTGAAGTCGTTGGTCATGGTCTGATCGACCAGAATGTTGCGGTCGGCAAGAAACAGAATGCGTTTCTTGGCCCTCGACTTCCACAGCCGCCAGATGATCTGAAACGCAGTAAAGGTCTTGCCGGTGCCGGTGGCCATCACCAGTAGTATGCGATTCTGGCCTCTGGCGATGGCTTCTATGGTCTTGTTGATGGCCAGCAGTTGGTAGTAGCGCGGGGTCTTGTTGCTGCCGTCGCTGTAATAGTCCTGCGTTACCAGCGCATTCTGCTGTTCGTTCAGGCCCCTGTGGTGCACCCACCATAGCCACAGAGTATCCGGTGAGGGGAACTCATCAAGGGCAAGCTCGCGTTCCATCTTGCCATCGGTGGCAATTTTATTGTGGAACAAAAAACCGTCGCCATTGGAGCTGAACACGAAAGGCACTTGCAGCATATCGGCATAGCCCAACGCCTGTTGCATGCCGTCGCCAACCGTGTGGTTGTTGTCCTTGGCCTCGATAACGGCAATGGGGATGTTTGGCTTGTAAAACAGGACATAATCGGCGCGTTTGCGCTTGGCGCGGGTATGCAGCTTGCCACGCACGATGATGCGACCGTTGGTCAGGGGAAACTCTTCACGGATTTGGGTCGCGACATCCCAGCCCGCCTTTTCCAGGGCTGGCGTGATGTACTTGGTGCAGATATCGCGCTCGGAAAGTTGTTTTTTATTCATCAGGCCAACTTCCCATCTTCTTTCATCCGCTCACAAAACGCTTCGAATTGCCGCTGCGCCAGCTTCGACGGTACCGTCTTCCCATTCTCCCAACGGTTGACGGTGGCGAAACTCACTCCCAGGGCATGGGCCAGTTCCTCCTGGGAGAGCGCCAGCTGCCGTCGCACCTCCTTGACCGTTTCCGGGAAGTTTTCGGGTTGGCGGATCATGGCCATTAGACATCTCCTGCTGATTGGACCAGGCGCAGCAGGCCGGGGGCGACGTTCCACTGGTGATCGTCGTCGGTGACGACGCTGATGGTCTTTTTGTTGAGGCGCAGCACAACGCCTTCCAGCATCCGGCCGTCGGGGGCCTGAAAGCCGACCCGGTCGCCCTTGGTGAAGCTGGTCATCAGCGTGGTGGCGCGGGCCTGGGAGATGAGCTTGAGCCGCTCGACGATCAGCCGGTTGAGAAAGAGCAGATCCTCTTCGTTCAATCGCTTGATCGCCTCGACGGCGGAGACGCGATCGACGATCTTGACGCTGCCGGATTTCATGACTGCGCCTCGTTTTTGATGGCCTGCAAAAGCGGCAGCAGCTCGGGCACGTCATCCTGGATGATGCTCCACAGGGTGTCGTCGTCGATGCCGAGGTAACCGTGGATGAGGCGGTTGCGGGTGGCGATGATCATCCGCCAGGGGATTTCCGGATGGGCGGCGCGAATTTCGTCCGGGATATGGGTGGCGGCTTCGCCGAGCAGCTCCAGATTGCGCAGGGTGGCGTCGTAGGTGAGACCGCTGGTCACGAAACCGGTCTGGTCGAGGCCCTCGGTGTAGGCGAGAGCCTTCCCGGCGAAGTCGATCATGTCGTCGAGGTAGAAGCGCCATTCGCGCTGGCTGGCATCAGACATTGACCCGCTCCTGTTCGATGTAGGGGCGCAGCTCAGGCCGCAGGGCCTTTTCGGTGACCAGGTCGACCGGACAGCCGAGCAGGTCTTCCAGGTAGAACTGCACGCCGAAATAGCGCTTGGAGGTGGCCGGGCCATCGAAGGCCACCAGCACATCGACATCGCTGCCACTGCTCGCCGTGTCGCGAGCGGTGGAGCCGAACAGGGCCAGCCGAGTCACGCCGAAACGGGACTGCAACTCCGGCTTGCAGCGGCTCAGCAGGTCAAGTGCACGTTGTCTGTTCATCGCTCAGCCTCCAAAGGCAGATTCATCTTTTGGGCTTTCGCGCACTCGAAACCACCGGGCGCAGGAAGGCCATTCAAAACTACCCGACAATGTAACATCTGCTATGCGGCGTGCAACTCAAAATTCGAGGGAGTTCCGACAGATTTGAAGTCGCCCCGGTATGTAATGCCCATGGGAGCAGACAGAAAAAAATTTCATCAGACGCCCGACACTTTATTCCGCGCATCCCTGCGCTCCACCCCTTCGGGGCCGCCTTGCAGGTGTTCAAAAACGCTGTCCTGCGTTTTTGTCTCCGTCTCTCCGGTAAGTAAGTGGGGAAGCAATCAGAATTCATAACGAGGAGCTACCGACCATGGACATCAACGACCTGTTTGACGGAATCATGAAAAGTATCAACCAGTTTGCCGACGAGATCGCCGAACAGCGACTACAGGAAAAAATGCAGGAAACCGGACGAGGTCCGGAGAATGGGGGTAAGACCCGAAGGCCATGGATGGCCGAAGGGGACAGCCGCGAGGCTGGTCCGTCAGGACGCGAAGCCGGGACGGCGTAGCGCAATGCGGAGAATTTTGAGGCGAAAGAGGAGCGGGGTGTGACGGATTTCCCGAAAAGGGAGTGATCGGGGCGGCAGTGCCGACACCTTAAAAGCGACGTAAGTCGCTGACAATACGCAGAAAAACAAAACCCGTCCAATAACCGGACGCGGTTAGTGGACGGGTCTGTCTTTTTCAATTGGTGGAGACGGCGGGAATTGAACCCGCGTCCGCCAGCACTCAGCCTTGAGATCTACATGCTTAGTGTCCTTCTATTGATTTAACCTCAAGCGACCCGAAGGCCAGGGTGCCAGAGGCGAGCTCTTTGGTCTTAGCCGTGTGTCAGTGAGCTCTGACGCACGGAGCAGCCTGTAAGCGATGACGTTCCGGAAAAAACTGAGTTACAGACACCTCAGCCGGAACGACCGGCGGGCTTAAGCCGCCAGTGCGTAGTTTTCGTCGTTTGCGACTATTTTAACGCAGCTTTGGATTAACGAGATTCGCTGCCATCTCGGCATGCACCCAAGGGTTCGTCACCGGCGTCGAAGCCATGTCGTCCCCTTGTCTGACTGAGTATATGGGGCCGGGTGTGTGGACTTCAAGGGGAATCTCCGGGATTTGTACCTACCAACTGCGGGCTCAGCCGGCTTGGCGGGCACCGGCGCCGGGCCTGCCGGCGAGGGCTGCATGGCTGAGGGCCTGGAAGGCATCCCGGAAGTGTTTCATCACGGTGTTGGGGTCCGCCTGGATGGCCTTGTCCATGGTGATGCCGAATTGCACGGTGCCGGCGTAGCTGAGGATGCTCATGCCAATGCCAATGCTGCCGCTCTGGGGCACCCAGAACATGGGCTGCACCAGTTTGCTGCCCGCCAGGTAGACGGCTTGTCGGGGGCCCGGGACGTTGGTCAGCACCGCCGAGGCCTTGTTGCTGAGCAGTGCCAGCGCCCGGCGTTCCAGGATATCGGGGCCGCGGCCGAACAGGTCAAGGAGGCTGTAGGTGACTTGGGCCTGGTAGGACCGCTTGAGGCGGTTCATGTTCTCCTGCACCTGATGAAAACACTGGATCGGGTCGGCTACATCCACCGGTAAGCGTACCAGTATCAGGCCGAACTGGTTGCCCAGGGTTTCGATGGGTTGGTCCAGGGGCCGGAGGTTGAACGGCACGGCCACCCGGATGCCGCATGTGGGCAGGGCTTCGCCGGTGTTTCGGAAATGTCGGTGCAGTGCGCCCGTGGTCGCGCTCAGCAGCACGTCGTTGACGGTGCCACCCAGCGCACGGGCGCAGGCCTTGACCTCGGCTAAGTCGAGGGGGTCGGCCCAGGCTACCTGTTTGCGTCCGGATAGGGACGATTTGAGGCCGGTGCTCGGTTCGAACGGCGCCAGCCCCAGTTTGGCCAGATCCAGGGCGATGTCGCCGGCGGTGGTGGCCAGTTTCAGCGGGTAGCCCGGGTCTGCCCGGACCGACTGGTACAGCAGGCGGGCCTGTTCGATGGCGGTTTGCAGGCTATCCACGGTGCGGTGGAGGAGGCGTTGGAGCATCGGCCGCGCGGTTTGCGGTGCCGGGGAGTGGCCGGCCACCCGATGCAGCCGCGGCTCGGGGCTCTTGTCGGTGAGGGACAGAAGAACGCGGACCAGGGAAATGCCGTCGGCGATGCAGTGGTGGATCCGAATCAGCAAGGCGCAACCACCGTTATAGCGGTCGATGTAGTGGATCTGCCAGAGGGGGCGGCGGAAGTCGAGGGCGGTGCTGTTGAGGTCGCCGGCCAGCTCCTGCAGTTCCGCCTTGCCTGCCGGCCCGGGCAGGGCGATGCGATGCAGGTGGTTGTCCAGGTTGAAATGCGGGTCATCCTGCCAGTAGACCCTGTCGCCCTTTTCGACGATGCGCTGACGGAACCGGCGAAAACACAGGAACCGGGTTTCCAGAAGCCGGCGCAGGCGTGGCATGGGAATGGGCTGCGCGAGCATCAGGACGGCGCAGATCATCATCGGGTTTTCCGGCGTGTCCATGCGCAGCCAGGCGCGGTCCACCGCCGACATCGGGATCCGTTGAGATGGCATGGGGGGCTCCCTCCGTGGTCCATCGGCCGGTGCCGTGGTATCGCGTGTCCCGAACCGGTCAGAGAGTTTCAGTATAGGTGGGTGGAGTGGGGGTGCAAGGTGCTCCGGAAGCGACACGTGGGCGGCCCCACGGCGTGGTGGCGAGGCGGGCGGAGCCCGCCGCCGTCAGTGGTTGGCCTCGCGCAGGATGCGCTGTTTCTGGCGATTCCAGTCGCGCTCCTTCTCGGTGGCGCGTTTGTCGAACAGTTTTTTGCCCTTGGCCAGGGCGATCTCGCATTTGACCTTGTTTTTCTTCCAGTACAGGGCCAGGGGAATGCAGGTGTAGCCGGCTTGGTTCACCTTGCCGACGATCTTGGCGATTTCCTTTTTATGCAGGAGCAGTTTGCGGGTCCGGGTCGGGTCCGCGATCACATGTGTCGAGGCGGTGCTCAGCGGTGTGATGTGGGCGCCGAACAGCCAGGCCTCGCCGTCTTTGAGCAGCACGTAGGCGTCCACCAGCTGGGCCTTGCCGGCACGCAGCGACTTGACCTCCCAGCCCAGCAGGGCCAGGCCGGCTTCGAACCGCTCCTCGATGTGATATTCGTGCCTCGCCTTCTTATTCAGGGCGATGGTGCTGCTGCTTGGCGTTGCGGTTTTCTTCTTGCTCATGTATCGGAAATCCGGGTTCGGACGGATGAATGCTTGGCCGGCGGGGTGCCGGCAAAGCGCGCATTGTAGCGCAGGACTGCCAGACCGGTCACGAAAACGCCGAAAGCCATCCGCCAGGAGGCGCCAGGCCGTCGCGCATCCGCTACAATGTCCGGCCTGGGACCGTCAGGGGAGCGCATGTCCAGGCCGTATCAGACCTCAATCGGGTCGTTTACCCGAAAATCCACGTTTTTCTGGGCGTCGGTGGGAGCCACCGTGGGCCTGGCCAATCTGTGGCAGTTTCCCTACCTGGCCAGTCACCATGGCGGCGGGCTGTTCCTGCTGGTCTACCTGGCGTGCCTGCTGTTGGTGACCCTGCCGTTGATGGTGACCGAGGCGGCGTTTGGTCGTTACGCACGCCATGGCCTGGTGCTGGCACTGGATGGTCTGGTCAGCAGCGCCCGCTGCTCGCGCGGCTGGATGCTGGCCGGCCGGCTGGGCATTTTTGCGGCGTTTCTGGTGCTCTCTTACACCGCGGTATTCGGTGCGATCGGGCTCGCCTATGTGTTTCAAGGGGCCGTTGGCCGTTTTTCCGGGGGCGGCGAAGCCGGCGCGGCGGCGGTGCTGGCGGAGCTGGTGTCGGATCCGGGCCACTACCGCCAGTTCATGGCCTGGCATGCGTTTTTTCTGGTGCTGGTGGTGACGGTGTCGGCGCGTGGTGTGCGGGCCGGGTTGGAGCGTTCGTTGCGGCTGCTGGTGCCGACCACACTGGTGCTGATGCTGGCGCTGTTTCTGCTGGCGGCGACGGTTGGGCGCCTGGACTTGGCGCTGGACCGGGTCCTGGGGTTGCACTGGCAGGATCTGTCCTGGACCAGCGTCTCGGCGGCGCTGTTCCAGGCGTTCTATACCCTGGGACTCGGCATGGGCGTGTGGACCATCCTCGGCGCCTATACCGCACCCCGGACGCGATTCAAGCGCTCGCTGCTGGCGACGGTGCTGATGGACACCCTGGTGGCGATTCTTGCCGGTCTGACGATCTTTGCCCTGACCGTCGGGGGGGCCTCCGCCGGCGACGCCCATGGTTTCTCCCTGTTGTTCGTGTTGCTGCCGGCCTCCCTGGCGCCGCTTGCCGCCAGCCAGTTCCTGCTGGCGGCGATGTACTTGCTGGTGGTGCTGATCGTCTGGGCCACCGCGCTGGCGCTGATGGAGCCGGTGGTGGCCTGGCTGCGGGAGTGGACCGGAGCGCCCCGGCGGTTTTCCTCGGTCCTGGTCGGCGTTGCCGTGTGGGCGGCCGGTCTGCTGTCGCTGCTGTCGTTCAATCTTTGGGCGGATGTCCGCCTTGGCGGGGCCACGGTCTTCCGATGGCTGGAGTTGGTCTCCGGTGGGGTATTGGTACCCGTGGTGGCGGTGCTGGTTTCCGTGTTCGCCGGCTGGTGTCTGACTCGGCGCTTGGCCCATCGGTTGATTGGCGAAACGCCCGCGGCCTTTGCCGCCATCTGGTATGGGGTGTTGCGCTGGGTGCTGCCGGTGGCGGTGGTGGCGATGGGTTGCATGTACTCCGTTGCTTCGCTGGAAAGCGTGTGTGATGCCGGCGCGGCGGCGCTGTGGTGTGATCGCGGCGAGCCGTTGCAGGTGCCTGGGTCCGGGAGCGGTCGGCCTGGCGACGGCGGCGACGGGACGGCCGCTCCGGCGGTGCCCGGGCCGCTGGAGCCGGTGCCGGCGTCGCCGGGGGAGGGTGCCGACGCTCCGGAAAATGCCCCAAACGACGATGAGATCCTATATCATAGCGTCTGAGTTGCACGGGCTCCCGTGGAGTCCGTGGGTGTATCCAAGCATTGATCCGCAGGACAACGGGAGCCCATGGCCCATCAGATCGATAAATCCGCGCTTGTCATGCACTCGGCCGAGCGCATGTTTCACTTGGTCAACGACGTTGCCCGCTATCCGGAGTTTCTGCCCTGGTGCGCGGGCGCCGAGGTCCATGAACGGGATGAGGCCCAGGTGACGGCGTCCCTGGAGATTGCCAAGGGCGGGTTGCGTCACCGGCTGACCACGCGAAACCGGCTGTACATGCCGGAGGCCATCGAGATGAACCTGGTGGACGGCCCCTTCCAGAATCTGTCCGGCCGCTGGCACTTCAAGTCGCTGGACGACAATGCCTGCAAGGTGATCCTGACGCTGGAGTTCGAGTTTTCTGGTTCACTGTCTCGCATGACTTTCGGGCCGGTTTTCAGTCAGGCCGCCAACACCCTGGTGGATGCCTTCTGCCGCCGGGCCGACCAGCTGTATCGGGAGGTGGTGTAATGCTGCGGGTGGAGGTGGCCTACGCGCGGCCGGACCGGCAGGAGATTCTGTCGCTGGAGGTGCCGGAGGGGACCACCGCCCTGGCGGCGGTGAAGCAGTCCGGCATTACCCGGATTTTTCCGGAGATCGACCCGGACCGCAATGACATGGGTATTTTCGGTAAGGTGATCAAAGACCCGGCGAACCATCCGCTGCGGGAGGGTGACCGGGTGGAGCTGTACCGCCCCCTCAAGATCGACCCCAAGCAGGCGCGTCTCAACCGCGCCAGAAAGAAGTCAGCCTGAACCCGCTTTAGTAGGCGGGTGTGTCTTCCAGCAGCTGCGCTTCGTAATGAGAAAAGCTATCACCTTCATAATAGATAACGATGCGTTGCTCTTCGATGTCACCGCCTGCGCGCTGGAGGGTGTACACATAATACTCCCGTGAATCGTCCACCGGATTGAGCAGCAGGGGCGTGCCGAGCACAGCGTGCACCTGGCTTCGCGGCATGCCGGGGGTCAGGGAGGTCAGCTCCTCCTCGGTGACGATGTTGCCCTGCTGGACATTGATTTTGTAGACGCCGGGGAATGCGCAACCGGCCAGAACGAGACTCAGAATGAGAGCGGTGAGCTTTTGCATCGCCAGGGGAAATCCTCTATCTTGAAATCGCCTGCCGGAGGCAGGTTTGAGACGGGTCGACCGTTAATGGCGGCTTCATCATACCGGAAGCCGTGAGGCACACCAAAGAGCGAATGATAGCATGTCATCTGAAAACGCCGAATTGCGAAAAGTCGGTTTGAAGGTCACCCTGCCGCGGGTGAAAATCTTCAATATCCTGGAGAACTCCGAGGAGCATCACCTCAGTGCCGAGGATGTCTACAAGAAACTGCTGGAGCAGGGAGATGATGTGGGGCTGGCGACGGTTTACCGGGTGCTGACCCAGTTCGAGGCGGCCGGTCTGGTGCTGCGGCACAACTTCGAAGGCGGGCACGCGGTCTTTGAAATGGCCGGAGAAGAACATCACGACCATATGGTCTGTACCCAGACCGGCGAGGTGATCGAGTTCGTGGACGAAGTCATCGAGGAGCGTCAAAAGAAGATTGCCGAGGAACACGGCTACGAGATTGTCGATCACAGCCTGATCCTTTACGTGAAGCCCCTCAAGTCCAAGGAATAACCCAATAAAAAAGGTTCATCGCGGATTAGCGTGAAAAAGTAGGAGACGGCGGTAAAACCGGTTAGTTTTGAGTTCGCCAAA
>MDTD01042152.1_pt1 | contig 40105 bp, 35 predicted proteins | sample 811221 | NCBI WGS metagenome assembly MDTD01 (sample SAMN05326646, study PRJNA326480) | marine metagenome | isolation source: seawater | place: Pacific Ocean: South West | collected 2011
AAGATTGTAATTAAACTGGTTAATATAATTGTTTTATCTTGAAACAATGCTGGTACTAGTTTGAATTTTTTTTCATCGAACTCATATTTCACTGTATGATGGAAAAAAAGAAACTTATTTGGAAGTTAATCCTAGACCATTACGGGAAAGATTCACTCATTAGCAGCGCTGGAATTTTATTGAAAAATTATATAAAAAATTTTATTACCAATGGTGTATCAAAATTATTCAAATGCGATCTGAATCAAAATGATTACTATGAAGGCTTTTTTTAAGTTTAACTCTGAAATAATCTACCCTTAAATTTGATCCCTACCTCTTCAGTAAATACAGCTTTTGTCAAATTTGAAAGCGAGAATTTCGGAAATTCATAGCTAGCACTATTTCAATTGAACTGTAAATTGAAATCAATTACAGCTCATTTTCGAACATGCTTCTATGAATTTGGATGTGCATTGCTTTTCAAAATACCAATTTCCAGACGATTAAGTCGAAAGCTTCGGCATCGCGTGATCTCCCATGACAACCTAGTGTACGTCTTGGAATCTGGGGGAAAAGTCAATTTCACTGATCTACTGACCAACGCTTGGACTTAAGATCTTAAAATTGACTATTTAGAACAATAAGATACCAACACAAAGAACTAAGAAACCCTAACAAGTCAACATTAGTTGATAATGACTGGGTTGCTTCAAAAATGATATATAAAATGTAAGAAACCCAACTGTTAAAGAGCTAAAAACTTTTAAAAAGACAGGTCACTGAACTCAAAAATTGTTTAAGAAACCTATCTGAATGAAATTTTGAATTATGAAAAATTGGACGGAACTAATAGATGATTTGGTTTTGGGCAAGTGGTTTAACGAAGAAACCCAACAAATGGCCAAAGTACCATTTGAATCAATCGTCATCAAAGAAAATCTTGTTGGTCAGGAAGTGGATCTACTTGCGGAGGTCGGTTTGTACAAAAACCTAGTAATGGTTTGTGATCAAACAACCCACAAGACTCTTGGTCGGAGAATTAAGGAAGCATTCGATCCAAGAGGTGAGTTAGATTTGTTGGTCTTAGATAATCCCCACGCAGACCTAAGATTTGTTGAAGAACTGAGAAAAAAAATTGCTCAATATGATGGAGTAGTAGCAGTCGGATCAGGAACTATCAATGATGTTTGCAAACATTCAACAATGTTGAATGGTCAAAGCTACGCCGTGTTCGCGACCGCTGGTTCAATGAACGGTTACACCTCTACGACTGCTTCCATGAGATTAGATTCAGGTTTAAAAATTTCTTTGCCTTCTCATGCTCCAGTTGGGTTCTTTGTAGATCTGGAAGTTTCAGCTGCAGCACCAGCCTATCTTGCAGCTTCAGGATTTGGAGATTGCCTATGTCGTTCTGTTGCTCAAATAGATTGGTGGCTTTCTCATCGGTTGTTGGGCTCTTTGTACCTCCAGTCCCCCTACATCATACAGGAGAAGGATGAACCAGAACTGAATTCTCGAGCTAAAAACTTGGCGATTGGAGACATAGAAGCAACTGGGTATCTTTATCGTGTACTCACCCTTGGAGGGCTCGGTGTGTCATTCTCAGGAGTCTCTAATTCAGGTTCCATGGGTGAGCACCAAATCTCACATTACTTGGATTGCTTTTCTGGAAACCGGCATCCAGGAACCCTGCATGGTCAGCAGGTTGGAGTGGCGTCTTTGACAATGGCAAGACTTCAAAGCAAATTACTAAGCTCAGATAAACCTCCAACTTTAAAGGAAACCATTATTGATTTGCCCGATATGGAAAGGCGAATGGGCAGAAAAATATCGACGCAGTGCAGGGATGAGTTTGTCAAGAAATCTTTTGAAGGTTTGCTTTTGGAGAAGGCTAATCAAAGATTACAGGAAATTTGGATAGAGCTCAAAAAGGAAGTGCAGCCTTTTATGATTTCAGTTTGTGAAATGGAAGAAATGCTGAGTGCCTCAGGGGGACCAGTCAACTATGTTGAGCTTGGGGTTGATGCGGACCTTTATCGAGATGCAATCGTCCATTGCCGAGAGATGCGGAACCGCTTCTCTTTTCTTGATATCGCTGCTGATGCTGGATTATTGGAAGACTTTGCTTCAGAGGAGATGCATTGCTCCTGATCAAACATATTCCATCAGAGGTCTGTCAAAATCTTGAAGGAGTTTTCTTCGACATTGATGATACAATAACTACAAATAGCTGTCTGGGAGGAGCAGCATACTTTGCAATTGAAAGGCTCAAACAAGCTGGCTTAGTTGCTGTGCCTATTACGGGTCGCCCTGCTGGCTGGTGTGATATGATTGCCCGCTTTTGGCCAGTGGATGGGGTTGTTGGGGAAAACGGGGCGTTCTATTTTGCTTATGATCGAAGTGTTGCGAAGATGCATAGACGTTACGTAAGGACCCAGGAACAAAGATTTGAAGACCAGAAAAAATTGGCAACACTCAAAAAAGAAATCCTTCAAAAAATCCCTGGTTCTGCAATCAGTGCAGATCAGGCCTATCGGGAAGCAGATTTAGCCATTGATTTTTGTGAAGATGTTTCACCGCTTACTAAGGAAGCTGTATTGAAGATCCAAGAAATTTTTGAGGATTCCGGTGCAGTTGCCAAGATCTCATCAATTCACGTCAATGGCTGGTTTGGGAGTTATGACAAACTTTCCACGTGCCAACTGTTTGTCAGTTCACATTTAGGTTTTGAGCTAGGCGAGCAACGGGAAAAATTTATTTTTGTTGGTGACAGCCCAAATGACGAACCCATGTTTCAGTACTTCCCGAATGCAGTTGGGGTTGCAAATGTGCAAAACTTTCAAGATCAACTTAGACACCCTCCAACTTGGGTAACGCGCCAAGAAAGCGGAGCTGGCTTTGTCGAGCTAGTGGATCATCTTTTGCGAAATAGAATGTAGTCATTTTTGCAAAAATGCCTTTTTTCAAAAAAATCCCACTTCTTTCTGATTCCAACAGTGAGTCAAGAATCAATTAATCCCAGTTTGGAGTAGCGTTCCCATGACCAAGGCTGAGAAAGAATTAAGACAGGCAATTATTGACAAGTGTCTTTGGATGAACGCATCAGGACTCAATCAAGGCACTTCTGGTAATATCTCTGCTAGATTCAAGAACCAGATGTTGATCACTCCGAGTGGGATCCCCTATGAAAAACTGAAACCAGAGATGATTGCGTCCATGCCTTTGGATGGCGAATATGGGAGTTGGGTTGGGCCATTGAAGCCCTCAACGGAATGGCGATTTCACCTAGACATCATTAAATCACGTTCCCAGATTAACGGAGTTGTCCACACTCACTCAACGTTTGCAACCACGATTGCTATCACAGGGCGGGGAATTCCAGCCTGCCACTACATGATTGCAGCCGCAGGAGGGCCAACGATTCGTTGTGCACCGTATGCCCGATACGGTACAGAGGATCTATCACAGTATGCTTTGGAAGCTTTAGAGGAAAGAAATTGCTGCCTACTAGCTAATCATGGGATGATTGCAATAGGATCTTCGTTGGACAAAGCAATGTGGTTGGCAGTTGAACTAGAAACCATTGCGAAGCAATATTACCACAGCTTGTTGATTGGAGGACCGAACATTCTAACAGATGCTCAGATTGATGAAACCATGAAGGGGTTTTCTACCTACGGATTGCAGGATTCAAAATAAACTTAACATCTTTACAAAAAGCGCAACAAAAAATTTTGTTCTTGAATTCATAACTATACAAAATCTTGCTGTGCTTATTTTTCTCCACCTACGTTACTTAAAAAAATAATCAACTTTGAATAATTCTGCGGTGTCTTTCTACAAGGCACGCCTCGCTATTTCGTTTATTTTCTTAACAAACGGGATGGGGTTTGCCTCTATCGCACCCCACCTACCTTGGCTCCAAAATAAGTATCAGCTCACCGAATCAGAAATGGGATTATTGTTGTTGTGTCATGCCATTGGTGCCGTCACGATGATGCTTTTTGCTGGGAGGGTTATTCATTCTTTCGGCAGCCGCCTAGCTGTGATTGTAGGAGGATGTCTTTTAATTTTATTGTTACCTTTGATTTTTTGGTTAGATCAGATTCAGGTTATAATTATTGCTCTGATCATTGCGGGAGCAGGAATCGGCACAATGGACGTTGCGATGAATGCCCAAGCAGTGATGGTTGAAAATGGATTGGAGAAGCCGATCATGTCCTCTTTCCACGGAGTCTGGAGTTTGGGAGCTATGACTGGAGGGGCAACTGCAACATTTGCTCTTACTATCGGTTTCACACCCCTCCAACACGTAGCCTTTTCATCTTTCATTTTAATGTTGATCCTTGGAGTTTCATCATTCTCAATGATTCCCTCCGGTCATGAGGAAAAAGCTGAAAAAACTCCTTTACTACTTAAGCCAACTGGAAAAGTTCTTTCCCTCGGTCTTTTATGTTTGCTAGGTATGGTTGCTGAGGGAACTGCTGTAGACTGGTCGGCAATCTATTCTAGCTCAGTCCTTGGTGCCTCCCCGAGCCAAGCTGCATTAACCTTCACGATCTTTACAATGACAATGATGATCGGAAGACTGACAGGAGATAGGGTGATCCTGAAGTTGGGTAGAGTTCAACTCGTGAGGTATACAGCATTACTTGGGGCGGTCGGGCTAGGTGTCGGGCTTTTCTGGGGGACAACGTTTTCAGCATGGCTTGGATTTGCTTGCTTGGGGTTGGGTTTGTCAAACATTGTTCCAATCATGTTTGGGCAAGCGAGCCGTATTTCTGGTGTCACTGCTGGAACAGGAATCGCAGGGGTGGCTACTTTGGGATATTGCGGATTTCTACTGGGACCACCAACGATTGGGTTCTTGGCTGAATTGATTGGGCTTCAAGGTGCTTTGGGGCTGATCGTCGTATTTTGTTTGATTCTCGGAGTTTTTAGCCCAAGAATTTTGAGTGAAACTCAGGTAACAAAGAATTAAACCCCATTTTTCTTACTGCTAAACATTTCGCGAATCTTGTTCAGTCTCATCAATAATCTTGATGTCATTGACTTTTCGTAGAATATGATGCCTGAGTAAATTTTGGCAGGTTTTCAAGCTTCTTCCCCTCAAAACTTCCAACAAAGAGAGATGGCGTTTACCATGCTCGCTGAGTTCATTTTTTGTGTGTGGGTAAAAAACGTGCTTCAAAGACCAAATCAAGTTTGAAACGCCAGAGAGTTTCCAACGCCGGTTAAGAATCCAATTTTGTGCTTCATCCATCATGAATGTATGAAATTTCATAACGAGTTCAATGTCGACTGCAGGAGCCATCTCATCAGCGGCTGCAAACACTGATTGAATTAAGCTGGCTAGATGATCACAGTGCCTTCCCCAATCTTGGGAATTCATCCTCTCCAGTGCTTGCTTAAGCGCCAATTCCTCCAAAGCAACACATACATGTAATCCATCCTTAAACTCTTCTGAGTCAAAACTAGCTACATAGGTCCCGTTTTTCGGATGGACTTCAATGAAGCCGTGCAGTTCTCCCGTTTTTCGGATGGACTTCAATGAAGCCGTGCAGTTCTCCCATTTTTCGGATGGACTTCAATGAAGCCGTGCAGTTCTAGAGTACGATTCGCTTCCCGCACCGGATTACAGCTGACCCCCAACGTTTTACTAAGTTCTATCTCTGAGATCTCATAAGAGGCCCTTAATTTTCCGATAATGATTGCATTTCGAATCGAAGTCAGGACCTGATCTCGGAGGCTAGAACGATTTATTTTTTTAGAAGTCGAATGTTACTCAACAGATAATTGCTTTCAGGCCAAACTTTTAGTCTTTCCATGATTCATCACTCGGAGCTCCACGATTTAGTAGTTTACAGGAATAAACTGCTTTTGGATCAAATGGGAATTTGGCTTCAATTTCAGGAGTGATCTCAATCCCTATTCCAGGGGTTCTTGGACAAAGGACCTGCCCGCTCTCAATCCGCAAACTTTCAGCTAGCAATACATCTCCAAGTGGAAATGCAAGCATGGGGTATTCAACTAATTTCCCTCCCAGCCCAAATGCAGCGTGGTAATTGGCCATCATTGCTACGGGGCCTCCCCACGCATGAACCACTGCAGCGGTTTGGGTCTCTTCAGAAGCTGAGAAGATTTCCTCCAAAGCTGAAAACCCTCCAATCACTGAGGCGTCTGGCTGAACGAATTGATATACTTGATCTCGCATACGGCTGATCATGTCCCATGGGGTGGTAATGATTTCTCCGCCACATACTGCAACGCTTGTTTTTTTCCTAAGCTCTTTGAATCCTTCGGTATCATGCGGGCCAATCGCTTCTTCCACGAATTCTATTTCCTGACCAGACATGTTCTGGGTTTGCTCGATAAATCGAACAACATCGTCTACTGCTTGGGAGGGATTTGCCAAATTTTGGCACATATCCACACCCACTTTGATTCCTTTCTGTTGGGCCTCGTTCAACAACCAGGCAGTCCGAAAAATATCTGATTTAACTGAACGTATCTTGTAAAGATTAATGCCCAATCCGTTGAGCATGTCCATTTCTTGATTAAAATGATCTTTGGTATCGCAGATACCTCCACTTCCATATGCCCGGATACAAGGGTCCGTGGAATCAGTAAACATTTTCCAGGCTGGCTTCCCAAGACTCTTGGATTGAGCATCTACAAGGGCAATTTCGAAAGCACTGATTACATGCCTTGCAGCCCCTTGCAAAGACCAATAGTCGCAGATTCTGCACAAGTCCCTTACTCGTTCTTGGCGATCAAAAGCCTCTGTGCCTTCTAAATATGGTTTGCACAAGTCCACAATTGCTCTGAAAACTTCAGGGGCAAATACAGCGAGATATCCTTCTCCAACACCTTTGATTCCATTATCCAGAGTGATCTCAACCATTCCTACAGTACGTTTTGGACCATTGGGAAAGCACTCCAAGATTTCAGGATGTTCTGCGTGGGCGTAAGGAGAGCTCAGCAGCAAAGTTCTTACCTGCCGAATTAATGGCATTTTAGTATCCTTTCTGGAGGTTGATTTCGTTGATCATCACTTCTCCTCTGCGCAATCTTTGGAGATTTTTATCAAAAAAATCCAACTTCTTGTAAATTTCTTCAGGCATGCCTCCTGAAGTATGTTGAGTGAGAACGAGATTTCGGGTTGTCCAAAGTGGATCATTATCGTGTAAAGGTTCATCATCAGTTACATCTAACACTGCTCCTGAAATTTGTTCGGTCTCAAGCATCTTTATCAGATTAGGGGTGTCTACAATGTTGCTTCTGCCGAAATTCAGAAAAATTGCCTCTTTTGGAAGAAGGGCCAAGCGATTTTGATCCAGGAGATTGTTGGTATGAGGGGTAGCAGGTGCAGCACAAATTAATATATCTGCTTGTTTTAGCGCCTGATCAAGGTCACTTTCATTGTAATCGCTTCCAAAAATGTTCAATTTGCACTGAAATGGTGCCAAATATTCGATTAGTTGTTGATTGATTGATCCCCTGCCGATCAAAACCACATTATTTCCCTTTAGTGTTCTGAGTGATTCGCGAAGATCATCTCCTGCCCATTCCTTTTCAGATTGCAAATGTACAAGATGGTTCAATTGACGATAAAGGGTTAGGATTCCGCACAAAATTGATTCTGCGACAGGGACTTTAAAGAAGCCCTTGAGATTTGTAATCGTCAGATTTTTATCATGAATGAGTTCTTTCAGAGGCAAGTATTCGCCGAATCCGACAGAAATCAATTGAATCCACCTCAATTGAGTAGAGTGATGCAACCACTCAGCTGGAGGGTTACCAAAGCATATAGAGGCATTAAGAAATTCCAAAGGTGGATCGTCGTCAGGCTCATCTCCCTTTAGAAAAGCCGCATGCTCCACACCCGAAATTTTTCGTAAGCGTTCCTTCTGTGGTTCACTGAGTTTTTGATATGAAAAAACTCTCATGCTGCAATTACTCTTGGTGTACCACACTGAATGAGCATTTCTCGCGCTTCTTCACGGTATTTTTCTCTAATATCTCTGGTGGGTGGGCGGCAACGGCTTGAAGGAAGCCCTATCAATTCCATGCACAGCTTATCCACGAAGCCATCACCAACGGTGAAATTCTGCTCAATTTTTTTCCAGAATCGATAATAGGGCAAAGCTTCTTTGATCATATCCAACTCGACTTGCTTATAGTCTCCTGCTTCTAGGGTTGCTAGTAACTTGACACCCCACTCAGGCCAATGATTGCAAAGATGGACCTCGAAAGCCTTTGCCCCCAGCATATGACTGATGGGGAATAAGAGGTCATTATCAATGACCGTCAATTTGGATGAGAAGGTCTGCACAACATCCTCGAACTCCATTGCCACTGAACGTTTGGTAGCCCATTTGAGACCAACGACTTGCGGAATTTCTATCAATCGCTCAACCATTCCAAAGGAAACCTCAGCGCTGGTCCAGAAAGTATTATAGATTATAAGTCCAACCTTGGCAGAGCGACTGACAGCCAGGATGTGCTCGTAGAAATCATCCTGTGTGTGATTAAAGTAAAATGGGCAAGAGACCTGAATGAATGATGCTCCAACTTCCTCTGCTGCTTCGGCAAGTGACTTAAGTTCCATTGTGCTAGTTGTCTGAGCCCCCAATGCGACAGGAATGTCTCCGGCAGCATCTTTGACAATTCCAGCAACTCTAACACGCTCATCAAAACTCATAGTTGAAAAATCACCTGCAGCCCCCCCAGCTAGCAGGACTGCATTATGACTATTGATCCCATTGCTTCTCAGAAAAGCAACATGTTGGCGGATTCCCTCCTCATTAATTGTCAGGTCAGGGTCGTTAAAAAGTGTTGGAATAGTAATGTAAAGTCCTTCAAGGTCTTTTTTCAGTTGGGAATAATCCATAGCTCAATAGTGTTTGGTGTGAAGTTGAATTAACTCTGCTTCGCTCCTACCATGAAGGAGACGAACTTCATAGTGTTTGACTGCCAAATAGCTTCTCAAGAAATGATGATCAAATTTCTTGATGAATTCTTGATCGTGTTCTAGTTGTTGGAGACAATCTTCAAGTGTTTCTGGCAACCGATGGATGTTGGGATGATTGTTTTTTTGAATGCTTGCAGTAGGAACAATAGAGACCTCTGAGAGATTTTTTTCCAAGCCTAAGATGCCAGCTTGAATCATCCCAGCTAGCATAAGGTAGGCATTTGCGCTGGCATCAGCAGTTCGTAACTCGAAGTGAGTTGCCTGATTACCCTCACCCATCTCAGTGAGCCGAATCGCAGCTTTACGGTCAGCTACTGCAAAATTATTGTAGTAAGCGGTCCATCTGGGCGGTCGATACCGCATTGGTGAGATCACACTAGGAGAGGTGAAAGCGAGCAGGCCTCCAAGATGACCAAGCAACCCATTAAGAAAAGCTCCTGAGAGTTCAGATACTTTCCCCTTGGAGTCCAGATTACACGGCTGTCCATTCAATTTTCGTAACGAAAAATGAATGTGTAGACCGCTTCCTACCTTGGCTTGATCAACAATCGGTGAAAACGACAGATGTCGCTTCCGCTTGGTAGCCAGCAGTTGACCGATCGCTTTACTCAGCACCAGTTGATCAGCGGCTTCCATTGGGGAAGTGCGATTTATCGTCAATTCATATTGAGAAGTGCCGTTTTCGGAGTGTATGGACTTCAATCCCACACCTGAGCTGATCAATAATTCTGCGTACTCAGCAAGAAGAGTTTCTTCTTCAATAAAGGATTCGAGAGAGTACGCATTCAAGTAGTTGCGTGAGTTGTCTAATAGATAGAATTCCAGCTCAATACCGATTTCGAGTTCCAATTCATAATTTGATCGAAGATGATCGAGGGCACCCTCAAGAATGCTTCGAGTACAGGAATTCCACGCTGAACCATCTAGGTTGAGAAATTTGCCAAAAAGTAGCCGACTATTGATCAATCCATCCTTGCTTTTGACTGAGTAAGGTTGCTCTAAAGCAGGGACAAAATGTAGATCACCGATTTCAGCGTCTGGTAGAGGGGTGAGAGCACCAAAAAAGGTAATTAATGCGTTGCTGGGAATCCAACCGGTCTTGCAATCATTGATGGTTGTACCAGATGGATGACAGAGAGTTTTTCCTCTTAATATTCCAGAGAAGTCATCTTGGCAAATATGAAGAAAATCTTCAGGAAATGGCATCGCTTAGCCTCTCCTCTGCGAAATGTGCCATGGAATCATTAGGCGTTCTACGAGTGTAACAATCCCGAAGAGACCCAGTCCCAATAGAGTTAAAAGAAATATTCCGGCAAATGCCAAATCTGGCCTCATGTTGCCGGTCACAATTTGTATGTAGAAGCCGAGGCCTTGATCACTGCCAATAAATTCTGCGATGGCTGCCCCGACAGTAGCATTAATTGCAGCATACTTGATGCCCACAAAACATTGGGGTAAAGCTGAGGGAATACGAATCTTTAGAAAAATTTTTATTTGAGAGGCTCCTGTAATTTGAGAAAAGCGATCCAATTCCTGACTCAATGAACCAAAGGCGAGAATCGCATTCAGTACAATTGGGAAAAAACATACCAGAAAGACAATAATCACTTTAGGGAGCAAGCCAAATCCCAGCCAAGAAATGAAGAGAGGCGCAAAAGCAATCTTTGGAACCATCTCTATACTTACAAGAAATGGGTACAAGGTTTTGCGCAAAATACTCGAAAAAGTAATGGCAACTCCAATCGGAATCGCCAGGCAAATCGCAACAACAAATCCTAAAACTGTTTCTAAACCTGTAATATAGGTATACTGCATCAAGCGGGGAAGATCAGCAGCAGAATTTGTAATGATTTCGGAAGGTTTGTTTAGGATGTATTGTGGTACCTCAAACCAATCAATTGACCACTCCCACAGGAGGAAAAAGCATGCAAAGAAAGCAAACATCATCCAGGATTCGGAAATCCAGCGTAATACACGCTTCAACGCATTCCCACTCATAATACACCGTAACCATGAAATACAGAGTGTATGTCAGCCAAATATTCAATAAATCTTGTATCCTGTTTAACTGCTAAATTTCTAGGATAGTCCATTTCAATGTCAACTACTTTGTCTATTTTACCCGGGCGAGGGCTGATTAGGAAAACCCTTGTTGACATCTGAACAGCTTCTTCAATGCTATGAGTCACCATTACAACGGTTGGTTTCTTGTCTAACCAAAGCCGTTGGAGATCCCCTCGAATATTTTCCCGGGTCATTGCGTCCAATTTCCCCAGAGGTTCATCAAGTAGTAACGTTTGAGGTTGATGAATTAGGGCTTGGCAAAGTGCGGCTCTTTGCTGCATTCCGCCTGAAAGTTCATGAGGCATTCTTTGCTCCATACCTTTCAGAGAGACTGAATTAAGTAAAGAGTCGATCTGATCCCGAAAATTGCTGGGCTGTTCTCCTCTCAACTCCAGTTGTAATTCTATATTCCCCAGTACCGTTCTCCAGGGGACAAGAGTGCTCTCTTGAAACATTACTCCAATGTCATTTCTTGGAGATTTAACAGGAGTTTGATTTAGAGAAATTTCACCTGAGGAAGGCTTTTCAAGACCCGCCAACATCATGAGAAGTGTTGATTTTCCACAACCTGATGGACCTAGGAGGGAAACGAATTCACCTTTTTTTATATCGAGGCTAGCAGGCCCAAAAGCGACCAAGGGGCCATCATCGGTCGTAAAGACTTTTGAAACCCTCTGAATTTGAATCGCTGTGTTCAAAAGGAACTTAGGAGGATGCTGGGAGGTTTGAAGGCCTCCCAATATTATTGAAAGTTATTATGGAATGAACTGATTTGTGTAGAAGGCCGAGGATGGATCGTTGGTCTTTAAATCATTAAATTCTTTCATCAGTGAGATCATATCTTCCCAGTCAGAAGCAACATGATATCCAAGCTTTCGGCTGGTGTTCCCCTTTGAATAAAGGATGCCCAAGGTCACATCCAAGACCGATCGTGCCTGCGCAATGCCAGCTTTTTCTGCCATTGTACCCCCTACAATGTCAGCCATTGACTGAACTGCCATATCTGGATTTTTCTCGGTTTCTTTGTAGGCAATCACTGAGGCTCGAACAAAGCTCTCAACCAAACCAGGATTGTTTTCCAATGTATCCTTGTGTGTAGAAATACAGTATCCAACTTGATTAACGCCATAATCCGAATAGGCAAAAGCGACAGGATCATCCCCGCCGTTAGCTTTAATTTCAGCTGGCTTATCATCCAGCCCACCTAATATGGCAACAGCTCCACCCGATCCTTGAAGATAACTTGAGACCAAGGCACCGTCAGGGACATTCGTTAAATTTACGTCACTTACAGACATACCATTATTTTGTAGAACCAATGGGAAAAAGGTATTAACACCAGCATTTGCAGTTGTCAGGATTTTTTTACCTTTCAAATCCTGAACACTTTTAACACCACTGTCAGGTCTAACTAGTATCGCTTCAGTACCAGTTGCGTCAATTACACCGACAGAAACAATTGGGGCTCCTTTAGCCGCAAGATTCACCATGGCAGCGCATGATCCATAGGCAAAATGGCTATCTTTATTGGCTACGAGCCGATGGGCGGATGATGACCCATTACCAGAACGTATGTCCAAATCGATTCCGGCAGCTTTATAGAGACCCTTGTCTTTACCGTAAGCAAAGCCTGCATGTGAACCATAATACATCCAATTAAGGCGTAATCGAACCTCTTCGGCTGCCTGAAGCGTAGCCACTCCCGTCATCAAAACGAGGCTTAAAACAGATATGATTTTTTTCATTTTAACTCCTGGACAATAGCGGGAAATACCGCGTGATTATTAAATAGGAGAGTTGTTAGCCCTCACTTCACCGATAACAATGAAGCTGAGCCTACGAACTTAAAAATGTGTTCGCTTACATCCTATATACATCATATAAAAGATAAGTCTACCTTATTGAATTAGTGAGATTGAAAAATCCAAATTAATTGTTTGTAGTTAAAATCCCAGAGTTTTTTTTAAGGTTATCGATTCAATGGGGCCGCTAGATGCGAATTGATGAAATGGGACATGAAAATTGACAAATAATCAAAGTGAATATCAGTTCATTGGGTTGGGGGAGGCATGATATCAAAATTTCCCATGTAATCTTTCCCAGCAAGCATCAAAGCTCTATTGCTTAGGCTTCCACTGAAATTTACGAAGGGCACAGTCAACCTTGGGGAGATTCCAAGTCTTCTGGTTTCAGATTGATTAGGTAGCGATGAATGAAGTGTGCTCTCACTAAAAAATATAAATTCTCCAGGATTTAACTCTATAAATGTAGCATCGTTTGGCTCGAAGGTATTGATATCCGCAGTTTTCTCAAACATCTTTAACCCATCGGTCTGAATATGCGGATATAACTTTTTATGGCTACCAGATAAAATTTTCATGCATCCATTTGATCTATCCGCACGATCAATAGCTATCCAAGCAGATAATATAACATTTGGCGAAGGTTGATAATAAGCACAATCTTGGTGCCAGGGAACACCAGTATCCCATTCGTCTTGTTGTATTAAGGGCAATTTGAGCTGAAAATTGCTTCTCCAGAGAACGATATCAGGTCCTAATATACTTTCTGACTTTTTTACAAAATTAGGATGAGTTAATAGCTCATAAACGATCAAATTGTCTAAATGCCGATTATGACAGAAATCTTTTTCATCTGTCTTGCTTTCGAAGGCAGGTTGAAAAATTTCAATATCAAGCCTGTTTCTAAATTCAGCCATTTCAGATTCTGAAATAAGTGATAATGGCCCGATCCAACCGTTATCATGATATTGCTGTACTTCGTACTTGGATAAACCCTGGCAAATTTGATCCATAAAAAGTATAATTTCAATTTAAATTATATAGAAAATTTCTCGTCCAAAATTATTAAAAATCTATTGGATCTAGTCCTATAATAGTTTAAAATAAGTTGTTTTGACAGCAGTCTGAAAATATTGAAAATACATTTATATTCAGTTAGAAAATGTTGAAAATTACTAAGAATAGCAACATTTACTTATTATCCACTTGAAACCTTGTAGCTTGAAGAAATTGGATTGGATTGGTTTCATTCGACCACTCATGGTAGCAGGCGACCACAGTACCTTCTAAAGTTTGTGCTACAGTTGGATAGGAAATATGTTGAAAAACTCCCGGATGATTATAGTTGATATCACCACCACTTTGAAAAAGGCCAGCACCGGAACCTAAACTTGATGATGGTCTGTCTTCAAAGACTTTTCCAGGAACACCACCTTCACGAATCACAAATTCATTTTTGATGTCCCATGTTAAACCGTCTTCTGATATGACTCCTCGGGTACCATAGGGAGGTCTTCTGTAACCATATACCATAAGATATCTACCGTCTTGGAGATGAATCAAATCAAATGGATAACCCCAAATATTAGTAAATTTAGGAGGAGTCCACGAGAACCCATCATCTTCTGAGATTACAAAAGCCATGTTTTTGGCGTCCTGACTTGGATTAATGTGTGTTCTTAGAAAGCATACTAATTTACCATCTTTGAGTCGGAGTAATGCAGGCTCTTCATAATCGATAATACTAGCGGGATCATAAGCCAAGGTAGAATAATAGTCCCAGTTGTCACCCCCGTCATCAGATCTCATCAAAGCAGACCGCGTAGTTTCACCCTCACCATACTCTTCATATCCTCGAATGCGTCCGTACAAACCCATCAATATTCCACCATCAGGTAACTGCCAGCAGCCATTCCTAACACCGCCGTGCTTGAGTGGCCTAACGTTTACAGGAATCGGATCACACCAAGTTTGACCTCCGTCCTTGGACTTGATAACGAATGTTCCAAGCCAACCAAGAGTTCTGTAGGTCCATGTCCAATCTCCCCACTCTTTTGTAAGTGGTCCAGCTGCCCAAGAGGGTTGCTCAGGTTTCATACCTCTCTTGAAAAACCCGCAGATATTAAAATTAATCAATAAAGTTCCATCATGAAGTTCACAAATTCCGCAATCCCAACTTCCAGTTGTTTGTGTCCAAGGAACGACTACTTTGGGTTTAGACCACGTTTTACCACCATCTTTTGAGACTGTTGTGACAGTTTGACCAGTATCATGGTGAAATGGATACCGTTCTTCATTAAAGACGGCGAATAAATCACCGTTTTTTAAACATCTCACCTGAACTTGATTAGCACAAGTACTGGGATATTTAACCATTTCACAGTGTTGAATATTATTAATGGACATAAAACTCTTATACTTGTAAATAGTTATTTAGAAATACCTATGTTCTTAATTGACACATAATTCATTAAACCTGGTAAACCACGTTCTCTGCCAAATCCACTATTCTTAACACCACCATTTGGAGCTTGAAGACCTCCGATGAACCACCCGTTAATCCATACTGAGCCGAAGTCAAGTTCATCTTTGAGAACAAGTGCTTTTGAAAGATCTCGTGTGTAAATACCAGCTACTAGTCCAGTATCTAAACAGTTAGCAAGATCTATAGCCTCCTTAGTTGTCTTAAATTTATAAGAAATCGCAACGGGACCAAAAACTTCTTCTTTAGCCAAGGGAAGACTGTCATCAACATTATTGAAAAGAGTAGGTTCTATAAAATAACCACCCAAACTACTTTTCAATGGATTACCTCCGCAAATAACATCAGCACCACCTTGAATAGCATTACTCATCAAATTAGTAATTTTTTTATATTGATTTTCGGAAACTACAGGACCTAAATCTGGATTTTCTAGTGGGTTACCAATTTTTAAATTTGAGATTTGTTTTTTAAATTTTGAAATGAACTGATCAAAAATATTATCATGAATAATAAACCGTGATGAAGAAGAGCAAACTTGACCTGAATTTGAGAAAGCCCCTTTGATAGCATCATTTACTGCTCTATCAACATCAGCGTCATCAAATATAATCATCGGATTTTTTCCACCAAGTTCTAATACAACTGTTTTAAAGGTATTTGTTGAATTGTTATAAACTTTTCTACCCGTTTCTACAGAGCCAGTGAATGTAATATGATTAATTATTTTGTTTTCACAAATATGAAATCCAGCTTCCTCTCCATAACCTGTCACTATATTGAAAACGCCTTTGGGAAAACCGACTTCACGAATCAGATCACCAATAGCAAGAGAGCTTAGAGAAGAATTTTCATCAGGTTTAAGAACAACCGTACAACCAGCTGCCAAGGCTGGGGCTATTGACCTAAATGCCATTCCTAAAGGAAAATTCCAGGGAACAATGTGACCTGTTACACCAACGGGTTTTAGTTCTGTAAAATCAACAAAGTTGTTGCCTACTGGTATAACTTTACCTTCTAATTTGTCAGCTGCACCAGCATTATAAATAATGCAGTCAGCAACAGATTGGATTTCTTCTTCAGATTCGTTGATTGGCCTGCCCATTTCTTCACATTCAATTTTTCCCAGTTCCTTATAATTATTCCTAATTATTTCAGCAAATTTGACAAGAAGATTGCCTCTATCTTGAGGAGTGTAATTTTTCCATTCTCCCTTAAGAGCCACCTTGGCTGATTCTGCAGCTAGATTTACATCTTCACGTTTTCCGCGTGGTATCTCACTAATTTTAACAAGATTCGCAGGGTTATAAGTACCAATAAATTCACCTTCATAGGAATCAGTCCATTCATTGTTAATAAATAATTTATTTTTGTATTCCATAGTTATCCCTTAACGCTACCCTGTGATAATCCGGTAATAAAATATTTTTGGAGAAAGAAAAACAGCAGTAAGCTTGGAAGTGCAAGACAAGAAACAGCAGCCATTTTAAGTGCATACCCTTCTTGGGTATATGCGCCAGTTATTGGAGAGAATTGAGCAATCCCAACAGGCAATGTTTTCATATTTTCTTCAAAAGTAACTAATAATGGCCAAACAAAATTATTCCAATTCAATGTAAATATTATTACTGTTGTTGCTATCAATGGAGCTCTTGCTAAAGGAAATGCAATTGAAAAAAATATTCTTAAATGAGAAGCTCCATCCATTTTAGCCGATTCAATTAGTTCTTTAGATAGATTAATAAAAAATTGCCGGAAAATATACACGCTAAAAACATTTGCTATTGTTGGAAGAATTAATGATAAATATGTGTTAGCATATCCAGTCTTTATGAATGCCAACAACAGTGGGACCAACGCAACTTCCGGTGGTATCATGATCGAAGTCAAAAAAATTAAAAAAATTAGTTTATTTCCTGGAAATTTCAGAATTGCGAATGCATAACCTGCCATTGCGCCGGTAATTACCGTTAAAGTCGTTGCACAAATAGCTTGTATGCCACTGTTTAAAAACCATCGTATAATTGGAAACTCCAACATTCTTATGTAATTTCCAAGAGTTATCTCATCAGGGAACCATACGATTTCCTTTGTAATAACGTTTTCTGGTAATTTTAATGAGGTTGATAGCATCCATATGAAAGGCATGAACCACATAATACTTATTAAAGTACCTATAGTCCATACAGGAATATTTCTTATTTTTAATATTTTATGAGAAATCTTGTAGATCATTTAGACTTAAAATCTTTCTTTGATTGTAAATCTCATCAGTAATGTCAATGTTAAAATGAAAATAAATAAAACCATTGATACTGCAGATGAATATCCAAACAATTGGTTTTCTATTGCTGTTGTGTATATGTAATAAATAGGTGATGAGGAAGCGCCAGCTGGACCTCCTGATGTCATTACTAATATTTGACTAAAAATTCTTAATGTTGCGATTAGTTGCAAGGTTATAACCATACTGATGACTGGTCTCATGTACGGTACTATCACATAAATTAACCTTTGAATTGGATTTGCCCCATCAGTTTTAGAACTATCCAATAAATCTCTAGGAATGTCTTGAAGTCCAGCTAAAAAGAGGATAAACGCCAGACCTAAGTCCCACCATATAGAAGCAATACTTACTCCAATAACTACCCAATTAGTTGAAGTTAACCATGGGATATTCTCTATTCCTAATACATTGAGATAACTATTTATTAAACCATATTGCGTATCAAGCAACCATACCCAAATTAGTCCAACTACACTTGCAGCAACGGCGTAAGGTGAAAAGAAAAATGTCCTTGATAGTCCTGATAAAATCCATCCGTTATTTACAAATAAAGCAGCAAAAAATCCAAAAATAGTAACACACGGGACAATCAACACAGCATATAATATTACATTTTCGAATGCAGTGTAAGCATAACGATCAATAAATAAATTTATATAATTATCAAACCCTACCCAATCTGGGTCGCCAAAAATGCCCCATTCGTTGAATGAAATATATGCACCAAACAAAATTGGTAATATATTAAAGATCACAAAAGGTATTCCAAACAGCGAAATAAAGAAATAACCTACCCAATCATGCTTCTGAATCATATTTTCTTACATTTAAGCTGAACATATCCCTTAGGTTCAGGAAGTTAATCCTCACAACTTCTTTGATTTTCTTCTTTCCTCTTTTTAAATATTTTTTAAATTTGATGATTTATGAATAATCTAATTTGTACTTTTTCTTAAAAAGACATTAGCACTACATATTAAGTAGTGCTAATGACAATTTCATCCTTTATCTAAACCCTTTTGCCAAAGTGATGTTAATTCTTCCATAGCGTCCTCTGGCTTTTTTTCTAGAGCCCATACTGGATCCAGAATTTTTACCATTCCATTACCACCCGAATAAATTGTAAAGTCACCACCCGCTTTTACCGGGATTTCACCGATTGTAGCATTTTCTAATTGGTCAATAAATGCTCCTCTTTTGTTCCAGTCATAACCAGCTGTTTTGTAATCGGCACGATTTAGTATAGATTTGCGTGGTGAGCCACCTCGACCAATTGTTGTCCATTTGAAACTGTTATCAGATAGCCATTTTATTGCTTTCATTGTTTCTTCATATCGTCCCTCATCTTTTTGAATGTACATTTCTAGGCTTCCGGCTTCAAAATAATTGAGGTGATTACCCCCAACATTTGGAAATTGATATGTTCTAAAATTTAAACCTTGCTCGACATAACCCGCAAGCGTCCATGGTCCAGTCCAGAATATTGATCCCTCACCTTGACCGAATGCTTTGTACCTATCAGTTATATCTCTTGTTGAACACTTATGTTTATCAAATAAATTTAGTACCCATTCCATAGCTAGTATGCCAGCTTTGGGGTTCTCGCATGCATTCTTTAAATCATCACTTGCTCTCTTAAAGCCCATTTGATGTGCAACAATACCCCATGTTACGTTAGGCTGTACCGATGACCCTGTTTGTATAATTCCAGACCGACTTACCTTCCCATTTTTGTATTTCGTCATAGCTACTCCCCAGTCTATAAGGGATTTACTATCATTTGGTGGTTCATCCGGGTCAAGTCCAGCTTCTATGACATGATCAATATTCACTTCTGGACAAAGTGTCATTAAGTCCATTGGAATACTGCAGATTTGATTGTCCACTTGGGGATATCTGCATTTGTTTAAAGAATTTGAACTGAAGTCATCTAAATCTAGGCCAGTATTTTTAATATATTTGTCCATTGGTATTATTACGCCATCTGCTGCCCATTTTGCTTTGGATCCTGTCCATTGCCAACCGAAGTCGGGAGCTTTTCCTGTTGCTGCTGATGCTAATAATTTTGTATCATATTGTTCATTTGCAATTGTTTCCATTCTGATCTGAACACCCTTGCCTTTATGAGCCTTGTTGAAATCATCAATACAAGATTTCCAAACGGCAGCATCGGATGCACCAAGCCAACTCCAATGCAGTATTTCAATATCTTTGCTTCGTGCAATGTAGGGGGCACTAATGACTGCTGCTGAGGTTAAAACGGTGTTTTTGATAAAATTTCTACGTGAAGTTTTTTGAACTTTGCTGGTTACTTTCATATTTCCTCTCTGAATTTTTAAATCTTAATATGTGTTGTTTCCCAAATTTTTATTTCATAGGCATTCCCCGTACTTTGTAAGTATTAATATCTTCTGAAAATTTTGCTAATCTTTAATATAAATAATGAAGTGTAAGATAAATTTTAAGTTTAATGATTTATAAAAATTCATTCGTTTTTCTTGCTATTTTATACTTTATAATTTGACTTAAAATGATACATATTACTAGTCTATAAATTACCTAGAATGACGAATATTAAAAATTTATAATTAATTAAACTCGTATGATTTATACATTATACAAAATAAAAGTCCACTAATTTTGCTGAACGATAAAATTATCATTATCTGTATTGAAAAAAAATATTTAATCTCAATAATTTGTGGGAGATTCTTAACAGATTCTTTTAAAAAATTATTGATAAGGGTCGTATAAACCCAATGTAATGGCTTGGAGTTTTAGAAGTGAGCTAACGTGCTGAAGAGCGGGCGCCTGAATACCCAACTCTTCAGCGATTTCAAGGACGATTGTGACTAAAGGATCAATTTCAAGTGGCCGTTCTGCTTCGATATCTTGTCGAGTTGAGGGCTTGTGACCGGTAATACTGGTTGCACCTTTGATTCTTTTATCAATCGAGATATTAAAGCGTGCCCCGACTGCTTCACCAATTCTCTGTACTTCGGTCATAATTTCACTAACCAAGGTTACACATCCTGGATCCTGTCCAATCTGGTCCAGCGTGGCTCCTGTTAAGGCCGATACTGGATTGAAGGAACAATTCCCCCAAAGTTTAATCCAGATTTCATCACGAATTCTTGTTTTTTGTGGTGCTTTCAGCCCACCCGAAATCATCAGGGATGATAAATGCTTGACTCGTTCTGAAGGTGTTGAGGATGGTTCTCCGAGTGTGAAGCGATCACCATCTAGGTGTCGAATCAATCCTGGTTCAGCAATTTCACATGCTGGGTAGACTACACATCCTATCGCTCGTTCTGGCCCGATCGTTTCCCAAATCACTGCTCCTGGATCCACAAATTTTAACGGTTTGTCATCGAAAGAAGTTTTGCTTTCAGCTCTATGGAAGTACCACCAAGGTAGACCATTTACTGCAGAAACTACTGCTGTTTTGGGTCCAAGCAATGGTAGAATATTTTTGGCTATTTTGGGGATGACATGAGCTTTTACAGCTATAATGACAAAGTCTTGTGGGCCTAACTCACTGGGATTTTCACTTGCAGGGAGATAATGTGTTGAGTATTGACCACCTTTCACGAAGCGTAACCCCTTTTCTTGGATTGCACTTAAGTGGGGTCCTCGAGCTACAAGGCTTACTTTAGCCCCAGATTTGTCAAGAGCTGAAGCGAGATAGCCGCCGATTGCACCTGCTCCATATATACAGATTTTGGTCATTGTGATTTTTCCATGACCCTTGAGTTAATTTTCCAATCCAAGTTTTTTTGCGAGACCAATGCGCTGTAATTTGCCAGTTGCACCCTTCGGAATTTCATCGACAAATACTATGTATTTTGGAATTTTGAACTTGGCTAATTGCTCTGCGGCAAATTTGCGTATTTTCCCAGCATCCATTGATTTTCCACGTACCATAACAACAGCTGCTCCAATTTCTTCCCCCAACATTTTATCTGCAACAGCAAACGTGACAACTTGCTGAATATCAGGGTGTTCCATCAATACATTGTCTACTTCCAATGGAGAAATTTTTTCACCACCTCTGTTGATGATTTCTTTTAAACGACCCGTGATTTTCAGATAACCATCTTCGTCAAATAAACCCTGGTCGCCAGTTCTGAACCATCCGTCCTTAAAGCTGACGGCGTTGGCAGCGTCATTGTTTTCGTAACCCGGAGTAACATTTTCACCTCGAATGCAGACCTCTCCTTCGTTACCTGGTAAAAGTCGATTTCCTGATGAATCCATAATGCATACTTCTGGGGAGGTGACTATCCCTACGAAACCGGCTTTCTGTTTTCCAAGCCCCAGCGGGTTGGAAGTCATTTGATGAGCAGCTTCCGTCATACCATAGGCTTCAATGACTGGGCATCCAAATACATTATTTAACTCATTGAAGACTGTAGGTGGCAATGATGCCGAAGAAGACCGAAGGAAACGTAATTTTAGAGACTTAGCAGCCTCTGGCTGTTTTTGTGCTCTAAGTAAAATAGTTTGATGCATCGTGGGAACACCCGAATACCATGAGATTTTTTCTTCCTTAGCTAGTTCAAGAAATTTCATAGCATTGAATCCACTTGAACAGCAAACAGAAGCGCCTTGAGACATGCTTGTTGCCAACACTGCAATCAGACCATGAATATGAAACAGAGGCATGATATTCAGACAATGGTCTGTAGATTTCAACTCCAGACTCGCAGAGATATTCTTTGAGGATGCTAAAATGTTTTTTTGGAGCAAGGGTACAATTTTTGGGCGGGAGGTGGTTCCGGATGTGTGTAGTACTAGCGCTTCATGATTACGATTAGCTGGTTGAATATCTGCTTCTGATTGAAATAGCTCAAACCCCCCTGCAAGACTGTTTGCGGTTTTCTTCGCTTCAACGACAGGAATCGAAAGATTTACTGCTGCAGCTCTAACAGGATTTGTACTGTTTTCCTCCACAATTACTAGGCCCGGTTTCAGGTCTTTCAAATAAAATGTGTATTCACTCAGTTTGTAGGAAGGATTTAATGGAGCCGCGGACATGTAGCTAGCAACTGCCAGAAACGCTAAAGCCATTTCAGGCCCATTCCGGAGGACAATCGCTACTCTATCTGAATTTGTGAGGCCTTGAGATGCGAGTTGCCTTCCGATTTGATCACAATGGTTTCTTAATGCTTTGTAGCTTATTGCTGGCCGATTTGGGGCACTTAGGGCAATAGCTTCATCACTACCTGCATCAATAATAGATCGAAACGTCACGGTCTGTCCTTTTTTTAACTATTTGTTTTTTGTGGATTTGTTTAATAATGAAACCTGCAGTTAGAGAGTTGTGGTTTTCAAATTAAAACTCCATTTTTATCAACTTGTCGAATGGGGTCCACAGCTGCAGGAGTACCTTACATAATTAAATCTCCATCTCAGATGTCATAGAATTTTGAAAGGTATGCGTTCACTTATGGTATTTTTCAGATCCTGTGGTTTCTGTCCTGTTTAATCCCACCAATTAAATCTATGTAAATTTGACTCTTACTCTATTGTCGTGTCTGACTCGCAGGACAGGCTCACTTATTGATGTAGATTTTTCAAAGAATTGTCGTACCTACTAGGATCTCTACTAGTGATTTGCTTCCTGTCGAAGGTCAACTCACGTCTAACCCAAGGTATTGCGTGTAGCTACGTTAAAGCATGTTTGCATAAATTATATCAGTCACTTGTTTCTGATGGCTACTATCAGCTTTATTTCATGACTCAAATCTCTTGTTTGATTTAAAAAGTAAAATACACGTGAGTTGTCTTAATTTTGGACATTCTTTTGGGGGAAAAATGTGGTTTTTTCTTTAATCTAGGCTTTTTTTGTGTTTGATCAAGAGTAACAAAGAATGCAGCCAATTTATCTGATTGTGTTTCGGCTTGCGCGTGCCAAATTTCGTTAGCCTTGGTGGGCCTGCAAAAATAATCAATATGGCCAGCGGCCTACTCATAATTGTGCCGATGGCAATTTTCGTTATTTGCGAAGTCCTTCCTCATTGTTTCGCACTTAAGTAAAGAAGCCCACCTACAATTTAGGTTGATGGACTAATTTGGTACCGAGCGAAATACATTAGATAATCGTTCGACTTAATCCGAACGAAAACCTCTTCCATAATTGATGAAATTAGCTGATCTATTTTGTAGGAGTGCTCTAAAACTGGTTAAAATATTGATATCTTTATTTAATTTTTGTAATGACGTCTCCTATTACATTTTTATTAATTTGAGGAGAAGTGTTGACCTATTTAGATATTGGCTTTAATTAGCTCAAAGCTTGGTTGGCCCAAAGTAATTTACCCAAGACCGGCAGATTACTTCCCAAATGAGAATTTGCTGGTCTACTTGACATGTTCCGAGGAGATCTTCGTAAAGTACTTGCGACTCTTAAAAAAATGTGAGTTCTGGTGAAAAATTGGTAAAAAATCTTTCTTGGTTCGAAACCAATTGAGGCATTATTTGCTGTTGGTCGTGGTTAGTAGCAGTCGGAACCAATGGAAGTGATGAGCGCATGAATTTTAATCAAACCTTTAATCGCCTAGCAGGCTGAAATCAATTCGACGGGCTATCAAGTTGTAGATTTGGAACAAAGCCCATCTGTAAATCGGAAGGCAGTAACAACGTAAGTATGAAGATGCAGATATTCGTCCGAATCTCACCATTGTAGAGGCTTTTTGCAATCCGGTTTTGCTAGCACTTTTTGATCAATTGAATGCACCTCGCCGCGCTGTCGTCTGGGGATGACTTCGAAGCTATAACTCTGCCCCACCTAACGATCATTATAGTTTTGCTCAACATAATGAGATTGCTCGGGTAATCCGGAAAAGAGATTAGGAAAATGCTTCTACTATCATGAAAATACACCTTGAAGTTTTGAGAGATAGCTTGATCAGAGCAAAAACCCACTCCTAATGCAATCTATCAAAAGCTAAGAAAAGATGGTATTTCAAAGAAACAAACAAAACAAATTGAACGAATTCATATGCATGAAGACAATTTCACTTTAAAGATCTTTAGCGATTTTGTCTGACCTTGGTGTTACTTTGTCACCGGGCGTGTCAAAAGGTTAGAAGAAAAATTGAAAAATATCAGTCAAGTGGGTTCGTTTCCCATTGCATCCTGAAACCCCAAAAGGAGGGCTGTCTTTAGAAGAACTGTTCGCTGGTAGAGATTTGGACTTACCCTCTATTCAAAGGCATCTAAGAGAGTTAATGCGCTTTGAGGGCCTACCCTTTGGAAATCGTACACATACTTTCAATAGTAGATTAGCTCAGGAATTATCAAAATGGGGTGAAAGGGTTTTACAAAGCTCTGCGCTGAATGACAAAATTTTTGAAGCTTATTTTGTTCATGGTCAAAACCTAGCTAATAATGAGCTGTTAATAAAACTTGCCGGAGAAGTTGGCTTGTCAACACAAGAAGCAGAAAAAGTACTTAGAAATCGTACCTGCAAGGAGGAAGTGGATTTAGATTGGTTAAGATCTAGGCAAATTGGAATTTCAGGTGTCCCAACATTTGTTCTTGGAAAATATGTAATCTCAGGCGCCCAGTTTTTTGAAATCCTTGAACGCTTCGTTGTTGAAAATACCTCTAAATCTTAAATGTTGCATTGAATGAGTAGAATCTTTTCTGAGATCTAACTCGAGTTTGCAAGCTCTTACCCTCCATCTAGATAAACCCTCTCCAGAATCTTATTTATTCTGAGAATCCAAAGATATCTTGAAATTTAGTTGTAATGTTTCAATAAGGTTGTATTTTTAACAAAATTTATCAAAAAAATTCTCATTGATTTAATTTAAAAAACCTTAAAAGTAAAAACTTCCAATCTTTTAGTAGGAATCTTTTTTTACCAGATTTGGAAAAATTCCCCATAAATTCACAATTGCTGTTTTTACAGAGAAGGTAATTATGGAGTACCGGTTGTCGCAAAATTTAGTGGTGATAGATGAACCATTGGAGAAAAATATCGTCAATCAACTGAGAGAAATACTAACAAAAATCCCAGAACCTCCAGAAAGTTTAACAATTGATCTGACCAAGTCTCCTTTGATTGATACTGCAGGGATTCAACTTTTGATTGCGATGAGGGAGTTTATGAGAAGTAAGGATAGAGAGTTGAAGATTCTTCTAAATAAAGATCTAGAGGAAATTCTAGACTGGTGTGGTGTTGGTTGGTTGGCAAGTGAGAATAGGGGATGAATGCTAAAATTCTGATAGTTGATGACTCCAAAACCATACGATTCCAAGTACGTAAAATTTTGGAGGCTGAGCCAGATTATAGCTATAAAATCTCAGAAGCAGTAGATGGAAAGGAAGCTCTTGACGTTGTTGCTGCATCCACCAAGGAAAAGCTTCCGGATTTGGTGCTCTTGGATCGCAATATGCCGAAAATGAATGGTGATGAGTTTATTCGAATCTTCAAAGCTGATCCTCAATGGCGCCATATTCCAGTTCTTTTTCTGACAACTCATGGAGAAATTGAAGAACTTGTAAAAGGTCTGACAGAATTGAAAGCAGATGATTACTTGGGAAAGCCATTCCATCCATCAGAATTGCAAGCACGAGTAAAATCACTGCTTAGAGTAAGGATAGCAGAAAAAGAAACATTGAGGCTCAACAGCGAATTGGATCAATCTCTTAAACAACAAAAACTTCAATTTGAAGAATTAAAGAAGACAAAAGTTGAACTTGCAGAGATTTCAGCAGTTGCTGAGTTGACAAGAATTTTTGAGAAATTTGTTCCCCGTGAATTTCTTGACCGAATTGCCAAGACTGGTATCGAAAATATTACAGTTGGTCATGCTGAGAGTGATATCATCACAATTTTGTTTTCTGATATAAGGTCATTCACAGATATTTCTGAGTCAATGGAGCCCTCTGAACTGATGCAGTTTCTTAACACCTTTCTGCAGTTCATGTCAGAGCCGATTCACATGAACCATGGCTTTGTTGACAAGTTCATCGGGGACGCAATCATGGCGCTCTTCGATCAACCAGGAAAACCTGATGCGGTTGAAGCTCGAGATGCAGTTCGTTCAGGTCTTGAGATGCAGGCGAGTTTGGTTCGCTTTAATAAATTAAGAGCTAAACAGAATTATCCTCCAACAAATATTGGGATTGGGGTTCATAGTGGTCCAGTTGTGATTGGAACACTTGGCTCAGAATCTCGAATGGATTCGACAGTTTTGGGTGATGCAGTTAATTTGGCATCTCGCCTTGAGGGCTTAACGAAAAATTATCGTCTTCCAATGTTGGTATCCGAAGACTCGAAAAACCTAATCTTTCATCTTGAAGAATTTAACTGGCGGCTTCTAGATCGGATAACTGTCAAGGGTAAGTCTGACCCAGTTCGTATCTATGAAGTATTCAATCAATATTCAGATAAAAATTACGAAAATAAACTCAAGGCTGCGAGTGTTTTTGAAGAAGCTATGATCCCCTACCTAAGTAAAAATTGGGATGTAGCTATCGAGGGATTTAGAGAGTGTGATGAGCTTTTGCCGAAGGATGCCTCCATTGAAATGTATTTGAATAGAGCGCAGGGCTTCCAAGAAAAACCCCCAGCTGAAGATTGGGATGGGGTACATCATTATTTCATCAAATAGAAATATGGATTTAAGCAAATTTGATCCCGAAGCAGTAAAGCTTTTTCTTGAAGAAGCAACAGATATGCAGGATCAGATCGAAGAAAGCTTACTCACCTTGGAAGGCGATCCTTCGAATGAGGATGCAGTTAATAATGCTTTTCGTGGGTTCCACACTATTAAGGGTGGCGCTGGCATGATTGGTTTTGAAGAGTTACAGAAATACACTCATGAAGTAGAGTTTCTTTTATCTGATGTTCGAGGTGGTTCGCGCAATGTCACTGAGGAACTAATCAGTGCCCTACTCAGTTCAATTGATTGCCTGAGAGGTTTTTGTTCTGAATTAGAAGGTGAAGACAATTTCGATCATGCCCTCGCAGAAGCTAGTTTGGCTCAAATTCGTATTTTGTCAGGTGATTCAAACAAAACAGAGGAACCTCCAAAACAAAAAACAAGAACACAATCAGAATCTATTCCTCAAGAAGCAGTAGGCAAATCCACCCCCAAAGACATTTGTTCCAGATACCTAATAAGGCTTAGATTTTCAGAGGATATTTTGGAAAGCGGTGGTGATCCGATTGTTTTGCTTAAAGATTTTCATGAACAAGGTGAGTGCTATGTTACTCCTCATTGTCATTCTATCCCAGATTTAGAATTTCTCAATCCTACAAAGCTGCACCTGCACTGGAGTTTGGTTCTTTCGACAACCAAGACTATGGAAGAACTAGAAAACATCCTCATGTTTTTTGTGGATGAGGAGGGAGTTGAAATAAAATTGATTCAAGGGCCGCCAGAAGAAACGAAAATTAAGAAAGATATTAACGCTGGAATTGTTAAGGCAACTACCGAAAAACCTAGACATTCCAATGTTCAGGAGTCTGCTAAAGTCAAATCTCTAAATCAAGAAGAGCCAGGACTTAGCTCCAATTTACAGAAGTCAAAACCCAACTTTCCCAAACCCAACACTCCCAGGAAGAAAGATGAGTCTGGAGGATCAATTCATGTTTCAAACGTGAAGCTTGATAAATTGATGAATCTTGTTGGCGAGACTGTCATAAACCAAGCTAGACTAAAAGAATTTGGGCAAGAACTCCGCTTAGCAGATCGAAGAATGGGGGATATCTATCAACAGATCGTCTATGACTCAGATATTGTGGTTCGCGAACTTCAAGATCAGGTGATGAACATCCGCATGGTACCGATCAAGGGAACTTTTTTGCCATTGCAAAGAATAGTTCGAGACTACTGTGTGAGTTCAGGGAAAAAAATCAAACTGCAGATCTCTGGTGGTGAGACTGAGCTTGATAAAAATGTTTCAGAAAAGCTTGGTGGCCCACTTAAGCACCTTGTCCGTAACGCAATGGACCATGGGATAGAGTCAATTGAAAAAAGATTAGAAAAAGGCAAGAGCAAGGAAGGTACGATTTATTTGAGAGCTTTTCATGGAGAAGGCCATGTTTTCATTGAAGTTCAAGATGATGGTGCAGGAATAAATTCAGAGGTAATTTTCAAGAAGGCCCTCGCCAAAGGGCTGATTGATGAAAAAGCAGAATTGGACGAACAGGAAATTTTTCGACTTTTGTTTCATGCGGGTTTCTCTACAGCTGAGAATGTCTCGGATATCTCGGGCAGAGGTGTTGGAATGGATGTGGTTCGTCAGGAGATTGAATCATTGAGAGGATCTATTTTCATAGACAGTAAAGTCGGTAAAGGATCAACCTTTCAAATCAAACTTCCCCTCACATTGGCAATTATTGAGGGTATGCTTGTCCAAGTAGAGGACCAGGTCTTTACCATTCCTCTTCTTTCTATTTTAGAATCGATTCGTCCAACAGTTGACCAGTTCAGGACCCTGCAGAAACAAGGTGAAGTGATTGAGATACGTGGTGAATACCTTCCGGTCTTAAACCTCAGTAAGGTCTTCAATCTTGAAAGAGAGAAAAAAATAAACGAAGAAAAAATATGTGTAATTATAGAGAATAATAAGATGAGATGTGGTCTCTTAGTTGACCGTATTTTAGATCAGCAACAGGTTGTAATTAAGAGTATGAAAGAAAATTTTTTCCAAATCCCAGGTATTGCTGGTGCAACAATTTTAGGCGATGGGGGGGTCTCTCTAATTCTTGATTTGCCAAGCTTACTGATAATGAGTTTTAAACAAAATTAGAGGATTTTCTTAATGGGATTGAAAGAAAAATCTAAATACGAAGACTCTTATGAATTTTCGAATCATGAGGGACAACAATACGTAAGTTTTAAAATCGCAGAAGAAACTTACATGGTGGATATTAAAAAAGTTCGTGAATTTATTACCTATGATCGAATTTCCATCATTCCAAATTTGCCAGAACATTACAAAGGAGTGATTAATCTTAGAGGATCAATAATTCCAGTAATGGATCTGAGGTTACGTTTTGGATATCCCCAATTAGAATACAATGAAAGAACAGTTTTGATGACCATTTTTGTTGAGGAAAAACTCATTGGAATGGTTGTTGATAAAGTTTTAGATGTCATTAATTTGCCAGTTGAAAATCTTCAACCACCACCTGAAACAGAGATGATTGTGGAAAGACAATTTCTTGAAGGGCTTTGTGAATGGAGAGGTGAAATGTTAATTTTGCTAAACTTGGATTCATTATTTGCCCAAGATAAGGCTATTCAGGCAATAATTAGCAAAACTGAAAATAGTAATTAATTGAGGAAAAATGAGTAAAAATTCCCTTCAAGCTAAACTTCTGCTTTTGGTATTAGCTGTTACACTCACATCTATCGGTGCGATTAGTTATATCAGTATTTCAACAATCCAAAATGCTTTAGAAGCAAAAGCATTTCAGCAAATGGTTTCAATACGAGAAGTCCAGAAATCTGCTTTGGAAAATCAATTCAATAATTATCGAAAGCAAATTCAAACAATGGCCCAATCTAGCTATGTTATTGAAGCAATGAAAAGTTTTGAGATGTCATATAAAAGTTATCCCAGCGAACTACTTAATTATGAATCACAGATAACGATTCAACAAAGAGCAAAGGAATTGAGGTCCTATTATACAGGAGATTTTTCAGAGGAATTTATTAATAAAAATGGGAGGAGGACTGATAGAATTAACGAGATATTTAGTCAGTTAAGTCCTGAAGCAATAGCATTTCAGCATGCTTTTATTGCAGATAACCCAAATCCTCTTGGAAGCAAACATCTAATGGATAAACCGTCACATGCTGAAAGAGGTGAATATGCTGCATTTCATGCTCATTACCATCCATATTTTCGCAACTTCTTAGAAAAATTTGGATATTACGATATTTTTTTAGTGGAACCTGAAAATGGTAAAGTCGTTTACAGTGTTTTCAAAGAATTAGATTTTGCAACTTCTTTGGTTGATGGACCATTTTCTCAATCAAATTTTGCAGCCGCCTTCCGTGCTGTGCAGGGTAGTCGAAATTCAGATTTGGTAAAGATGATTGATTTTGATCAGTACTATCCCTCATACCAAAGTCCAGCTAGCTTTTTGTCTGTTCCAATCGTAGACGGTGATGAGCAAGTTGGAGTGCTGATTTTTCAAATCCCTATTGACCAAATAAATACGACAATGACCAATAGTGGGAGTTGGAATTCAGTTGGTTTAGGGAAATCAGGTGAAACTTATATGGTTTCAAATGACTATTCGATGAGAAATGATTCTAGACTACTTATTGAAGATCCAGATAGTTTTTTTGAAAACTTGCAACAGCAAAACATTTCTACTGAAAAAATTGCACGCATTAGAAGTCTTCAAAGTAGTATCTTGGCTCAAAAAGCTAAATCGGATGCAACTACCCGGGCCATTCAAGGTGAGAAGGGCACAGCTCTGGTTACTAATTATCTCGGCAACACAGTGTTGAGTGCATATAGCCCGTTAAACATACCAGATGTTACTTGGGCAATCATTTCTGAGATCGAGGAAGCTGAGGTAAATGAATACACTAACAAATTGATAATGTTAATCATTGCCATTGCAATTCTGATTTCAATCATTGCAATGCTGATAACATTTCTTTATGTGCGCAGTAGCCTAGCAAAACCGTTGAAGCAAATGGTCGCCCAGGTACAGGAACTTGAGATCACTAAGACCCTTGATTTGAGAAGAAGAGATGAGATTGGCCAAATTGCAAATGCAATTGATTTGTTTACTACTCGGCTGTTTGAAATTGTTACCAAAATTAAGGAACGAGCCGCAGACATCAGTAGTTCTTCACAAATTTTGGCAGAGGGTAGTCAAGACCTTGCTACAAGAACAGAGGAGCAATCCTCTTCCCTTGAGGAAACAGCCTCTGCTATGGAAGAGATGACTTCAAATGTTCAGCAAAATGCTGAAAGTGCAAATCATGCCAATCATATTTCACAAAATATGCGCGAAGTTGTTGAGGAGCGAAAATCGCTTCTACAATCACTTCTCGATCAAACAATCACTTCGAACCAAAGTGATATTGATAAAGTTCGGGAGTCAAACGGTGAATATTTTGTGAAGGCAGAGCAGATGAATGATCAGATGGTTCTAGCAATGAAGGGGATTGGAGAAAGTTCTGAAAAGATTTCCGGAATTACCTCAGTCATCAACGACATTGCCTTTCAAACTAATCTGCTGGCGCTAAATGCTTCTGTAGAAGCAGCGCGTGCCGGAGAGCATGGGAAAGGATTTGCTGTTGTGGCTGCAGAAGTCAGGAACTTAGCTCACAGGTCTGCTGAGGCTTCTGAAGAAATTAGTACTTTAATTAGGAACAGCTTAGAGCAAGTTACCAAGGGGACCTCTTTGATGGGGGAAGTCAATACTGTCGTTCAGGAAATGATTCAGAAAGCTGACCAAGCTCTCGAAGCACTTAAGAAAAATTCTCGAAAAAATCTCGAAAAACTAAATAGCCAAACTTCTGATAACCTAAAAGAAATCCAAACGGCTGTCTCAGAAGTTACTGATCTGATTGAAAATATCAAAGCTGCCTCGAATGAACAGGCTGAAGGCATCAGGCAAGTCAATATTGCTGTTTCAGAACTAGACCGAATTACTCAGCAAAACGCTCTTTTGGTGGATGAATCAGCGACTACTAGTCGATTAATGTCTGATCATTCTAATGAACTCATGAAAACTATTGAAGTTTTTAAATTGGAGCAAATTGAGTTCAAACCAGATGAAGGGTCCGGTTCTTCTCAAAAATTACTGACAAACATTAATAAAAATCCGTCATCTGTAGGTCGTCCAAGCACCTCAATGGATGACGGTCTTCCGGATTTTGAGTGAATTGAAATATCTCAATGATCGATAAAAATGCTGACGACTACTTTAAATTTGGATCCTGTGGCTCTTCAGACTGCTAGGTTTCCCCCTGAGGCATTTGATATGCTTGCAAGGCTTGCTGAAAATCATCTGGGAATGGATTTTCACAAAAGGCGCCATGACCGACTTTTTTTAATGATAAACAAGCGCGTCAAAGCCACCCTCAAACAAAATATCTTTGAGTATCTTTCGTTTCTAGATACACATCCGAATCATCCAGAATGGATAGAAATTGAGCAAATTTTGACAATCCAGAAGACGGAATTCTTCCGTGAATCTTCTCAGATGAAATTTTTCGAAGAAACTATCCTACCTGAAATTAAGCATCGAAAGTACAGAGATGGTAATTCCAAAATAAGGGCTTGGAGTTGTGGTTGTTCCACAGGAGAAGAAGCCTATACTCTTTCGATTCTCTTCCATCAGAAATTTCTACCTTCCACTGAGTGGGATGTTCGAATTTTGGCTTCTGATGTCCACCAAAATGCCTTAGTAATTGGCCAAAATGCTCAGTATACTGAAGATTCATTACACAATGTTACCAAAGAAAACAGACTCAATTATTTCGAGAATATCGGCGAAAACTATTGTGTAGTTGAGCCTTTGAGAGAAATGATTCATTTTCGCAAAATCAACTTGATTTCCGATCATTATCCCATAAAGACAAAATTCAGTGTTATCTTTTGCCGCAACCTATTAATTTACATGACGCCATTCTGGCAGAATACAATTGTAAATCGTTTGAGAAACTATTTAGAACCAGGAGGATACCTACTTTTGGGACACTCAGAATATTTGGCTGATAAAAAAGATTTTCAGCTGACTAAATTTAATGCATTTCAATCTCCTATCTGCTAGGTAATGAGCCCTTCAGTAAACAAGATCAAAGTATTGATCATTGATGACTCAGCGTTGGTTAGAAGAGTTATGACCGATGTTTTATCTGCAGATTCAATGATTGAAGTTGTCGGTACAGCTCCCGATGCACAGATTGCAACAAGACAAATTAGAAAATTAGTACCAGACGTACTGACACTTGACATCATGATGCCTGGAATGGATGGATTAGAATACCTTGAAAGATTAATGAAATCTCATCCCATGCCTGTTGTAATGGTGAGTGCCCTAACCCAAAAAGGCGCACCAGATGCGTTAAGGGCTTTGGAATTAGGAGCAATTGAAGTTATAGGCAAACCTCCGACAACTGTTCGTGAAGGGATGGAGGAGATCTCCATTTCAATTGTAGATGCGGTCAAGGCTGCTGCTCAGGCAAAATTGAAAAAGGTAGGGGATCTCTTTCTAAAATCTCCAGAGAAATATACTGCGGACGCAATCATTCCAAAAAATCCTCCTCGACATCTTGGAGGACATGCTATCGACCCTCTGATTGCGATTGGTGCTTCAACAGGTGGTACGGAAGCCATTCTGGCAGTGCTCTCAAAGTTACCAGTATCAATGCCAGGAATTGTTGTCGTACAGCATATGCCTGGATCCTTCACAAAGAGTTTTGCCGAAAGATTAGACCGAAACTCTAAACTTACAGTTGTTGAAGCAACTAATGGAGAAGCTGTGAAAGCTGGTAAAGTTTACTTGGCTCCTGGTGAGCAGCACATGCTTGTGGAAAGTTTAAATCGTGGCTATCGCATTCGACTTAATGATGGTCCCCTAGTATGTAGACATCGTCCTTCCGTTGATGTTTTATTTCGTTCTGTAGCCCAGGAAGCAAGGCATCATGCTTTGGGAGTAATACTTACTGGTATGGGAGATGACGGAGCCCAGGGTATGCTTGAAATGAGGGAAACTGGTGCATTTAATGTTGCACAAGATGAAAGTAGTTGTGTGGTCTATGGGATGCCTAAGGTTGCCTTGGCCAAGGGTGGAGTTGACCAAGTGTTGAACTTGGAGGATATCTCAGAGTTGCTTGTCCAAAAAACTCACTAAATTAACATTTATATCTTTTATACTTCTTCAATCATCAATTTGTTTTATTTTCAATACTGCTGTTAAGTTCTCAAAAAAACATCCTTCCTCCTTAACTCCTAATACTGTCCTAATATTACATCTCGAATTTGTTGCTTGAAAAGATTTGCTCCTCCATGAGCTGGGTGACGAAGTACATCACACGATTCTCCAATTTCTGTTAGCTGTTTTTCTGCTTGTCTGCCTATCGCTAAGAACCTTACATTATTAATTCTAGCTTTTAGATAATTGAGGACTTTCCTCCCGCTCCTCCGTTCAGATGGAGTAGGTGTACGATTAGAAAGAAACCCATATTCTTTTTTGTAAGGGTGCCAAGGGAAAGAATTCCAAAGAATTGTTTTGTGAGTCAAATTATAACGAACAAGTTCACTCCAAACAACTGTAGCAGTGGGTTCGTTGAATCCTTTTGGATTCAAATCCTCTTTGCTAGTGCGTTGATGTTTCCCAGTAAATACATGGTTTGCAAACAATTGCTTTTTTTCTAACTCTCCAAGAAGTAATCGTTCAGATGTCATCGGGATACCCGTGAAGTGACCACCTTGATAACCTAGCGCTTCAGCTAAAATTATATATTGAATCTGACCTAGTCTCTCTGAAAAATAAGAACGAAGATTCTGCTGTCGAACTTTGTAGGAATCATTGTACTTATCATTGTCAATATCCACTTCCCACCAAGGATTAAAAACCTCACCAGATGGAGTTTCTTTCAAAAGATTTAGAAAGTCATCAAGCATATTATTTCATTATGTTTAGGTTCTAAATTTGAATTATTTTTGTTCAAAAATTCTAATTGAAAAAAAATTAATTTGACGTTCAAAAATATTACCTTTATCAATAGTTATATGCATTATGCATAGTAAGTTAAAATAATCTTCCAATAACTTTTATGTGATGGAGTTAAGAATGCGAAAACGAATAAGCATGCCTGATAGAGATTTCATGAAGGCTGCCAAAAGTGCGGCCAAATCAGGTCAGAGCTTAAGATCAACAGCCTTAGGAGCTGGGGTGAGTTTGCAAACCTACAAAAACCATTTAATGGATGTAGCAATGCGATTACAGGAAGCCCCTCCAAATTTTCCTAAAGGTAGACGAACTCGGATGAAAGATCACATCTCTGAAATTAGAAGCTCAGGGCAAGGCGGTCAGGGTAGAAGGTTGGCACTTCCCAATGAGATTTTTGCTGTAATGGGTTGGGATGTCGGGATGAAAGTAAAAATCAAAAAATCAGGTAAGAAAGTGACTCTAGAAACTTATGAGGGAACTGAGTCAGGTTTGGTAGACGACGAGGATTAAGTCATCCATATTAATTAGGATATACTACCATCTAGAAATTTTAAATTATCTAGTAGACACGTGATGGGGCCAACGCATGTAGAATCGTGCCCCATCGTGGTAACCTGAATCCAAGCGAATTATACCCTTGTGAGCTTCAAGAATCCTCGCTACGGTGGCTAAACCAATGCCACTACCCTGTTTTGAATCATCTAATCTTATAAAAGGTTTGAAAATTCTTTTTCCTTCCAAACTAGGAATACCCGAACCATTATCTTCAATCCAGCATTCACACCAACTTCCTGAAACCCTCGTTCCAATTTTGATCTCAACCTGATCGAGTTTACCCCGATATTTGATCGAGTTGCTTATTAGATTTTGCCAAACCTGGCTCATCTTAAGAACATCACACCTCACAATCGGCCATTTTGTTGGGAGTTTGAATTTAACGATTCCCAGATGACTTTCTTGTTCAAATTGTTCAATTACATTTTGTAAAATTTTTCCCATGGAAACAGTTTGCATCTCTCCAATAATTTTTCCAGCCATGGCATAATTTAACAAAGTGTCAATAAAGGTGAGCATCTTTGTAAAAGAACCTGGAATTCTTTCCAATAATTCATGCATACCTGGATCACTTTTTATTTCTGGATAATCTTCCTCTAATCGATGCAAAAAAAGATTGAAAAGACTAGCTGCACCAACAACAGGGGATTTTAGATCATGACTCACCATATGAGTGAAATCCTGCAGTTCCTGTTTTTGTTGTAGTAAATTCTGTGAAAGTTTTTGAACTTGATCAAAAGCCTTTTTCGTCCGAATAGCTGAGTTGATTCTGGCAAGTAGTGTAATTTTCTCTACTGGTTTTAGAATGTAGTCAACTGCACCCGCATCAAAAGCTTCTCGTAAGGTTTGCCGATCATTTTTTGCAGTCACGATCAAAATTGGTAGATGAGCAAAGCGGGCCTGTTTTTTCAATAGTCTTGTTGTTTCTATTCCACTCAATTCAGGCATCATGTGATCAATTAGCATCACATCTGGAACCCACTCTTTTACAGTTTCAAGTGCTTCTTTGCCGCTACAAACACTTCGAATACTTGAGAGTTGTTTCCGCAAAATATCTTCGATGACTAATCGATTATTTTCCTGATCGTCAACGATCAGTATTTTATCCATCTTGTTCTAGTGGATTTTTGTTGTTGTTTTGTTGTTTGGTATGCAAGGCCCAATTAGTCTGAGAAACAATACCTTGAAGCAATGCCAAATCGTTTTGAGAAAGTTCTGATCGGTAGAAAATGCTTCGCAACTTTGCCATTCTTTCAGTTCTGGTGTGAGGATGAAAGAAGCCAACCTGCTGCAGTTGATCCGCCCATCTTTCTAGAAATTGATTAATACGATTTATTTCTGCTTCTTCAATAGTAGTTTTTTTTGAAGTGTTTTGAGCGTTTTTATCTTGGACTCGGAACAGTTCGTAGCAACAGATTGCTACAGTTTGAGCTAGATTTAGTGTTTGATATGGCCCTGTCGAAATTCGAACCCATCTCTGGGCCCACTCAAGCTCTTCATTGCTCAGACCACGATCTTCGGCTCCAAAAATTATTGCGCTGGGGGTGTCAGATTGAACAAGCCATTTGAAAGCCAATTCTGGGCCCTCAAGTTGCCGATTTCGATGTCGCTCCTGAGCAGTCGTAGCAACAACTCTGGTGCAATCTTGAAGAGCATTTTCCAAGCTTTGAACAATCTTGGCATTTGTAAGGATTTCTTTTGCATGTGTTGCCATTTTAAAAGCATCCTCACTTTGTGGATCGCAACGCGGATTTACCAGAATTAAGTTGTTGAACCCAAAATTCATCATCACCCTGGCAATAGATCCAACGTTGAGGGCTCCTTGAGTTTCTACCAAAACGATTCTAGGCAGCATTCACCTTCTTCTTGACACTGATCGAAAACGATATAGTTTGGATTTCCAAGTCGGGGTGTGGCGCAGCCTGGTAGCGCACACGTCTGGGGGGCGTGTGGTCGCTGGTTCAAATCCAGTCACCCCGACCATCGACTTAGTTAATAATATTAGAGATTTATAATTCTAATAAGGAAGTTTTCAAAGTTTAAGCAAAAAATAAGTAATCATAGATAGCATTTTGCTATTTCCTATTTTAGTAATTTACCAATGTTATAAAAGAATAAAAAAGGAGAAACCTCTTTTCTTAAGTTTATTCAAGAATTAACAGAAAAATCTTCCACCTCAACTAGTTCCTCCCCAAAAAATCCTTCCAAAATTCAACCTCAGAAAAACAGCAAAAATAAGCAACGAGATAAATCCACAAAATACTCTAACCTGTATGTAGAGGCATTAAAAAAAATAAAGACTTTTCCTTCATCGGAAACTTCAAGACATATGGAAAGAGTAGGCGTGTTGTATTAGGTCGAATAAGTGAAAGTATGACCTCAGAGTCTGCCTACATTCTTCAGATGCAGATTATAGAAGAAGAGCACCAAAAAAACTCAGCCTGAGAAAAATTCTTCTGGGGTTATTCCAACCCTTTCTCAAGTATTTAAAGATTATCTCGATTCCAAAAATCTTCACAATGGAAAACCCATGAATTCTCAGAAAAGATCAAAATCTAGTTTTAAAGCTAATTTTCAAAAGATAAAGAAGAAACAAATAAACCTTATCAATGAAGTTGACATCAGGCAACTTCGCTTTGATTTTCTCTCAAATGATAGAGCGATACAGACAATCTACTGCTGCTATTTAAGCCTGGTCAGAACTCTTTTCAACCTCAACAATAAAAACAGCGCCCTTATTCAACCGCTCACTGGTCTGAATTCATTCCAAAGCCTAGTGAACTCCCTCAAACCACTGAAAAACTCAGCAAAGAGGAAATGGAATCCTTGATAAAAGCCTCAAATGAAGAGACCCCTCAGGTCAAAAACGTGTTTCTCTTTGCCATCTATACTGGCATGAGAAAGTCGGAACTATTAATGCTCAAGTGGTCTCATATCAAATGGGGAAGGGGTCAAGTTGAGATACTCCAACCTAAAAGCAAAAGTGCCAATGAAAAGATAACAATTACTTCTGGTATAAGGTCAATGCTTGAGGACCAAATAGAATTCTTTAGAAATCCCAAATTGCGTACCGAGGATCTGGGCTATGTCTTTTACACACCAAAAGGGCTGTGCTGGAAAGAAAAGTCTAGATCAATAAAAACTATTTATAAGAGGCTTAGAGTTAAAACAGGCATAAAAGATTTCTCATGATGCATGGTTTGGGACATCATTTTGGCTTAACCCATACCGCCGCAGGAATCCCATTTCCAACACTTCAGAGCCTATTGAGGCATGGTTTAAATATTATGACGAGGCGATACATTACTATTTTGGATGCTGAGAAAAGAGAAGTGGCTGGTCAGATTGAGAAGGTATTTAACTGAAAAAAATATAATAAGAAATAGTTAATGGACATGCAACCATCTCCGGAAATGCAGCTTTAACTTTCTTGTTACGTAGATGGAGATCAAAGCAAAGATCGATTGGGTACCTGCTGGATACAATTCACAGCAAGATTGAGCGTAGACCGGATGTGTTGGAGAGTGTACTTTGGGATGTGGAAAAAGTGAAGCTGTTAGGACAAGCGCTAGTAGGATTTATCTGATTAAAAAAATGAAACTATTCTAGGACGTCAACTGCTAGAAAAAAATTGCCTCAGCAGGATTAACTATCAGTTTTGACGGTTCTCTCGTGTCTTGTTTTGCTTCAGGTGAAGGCTTAGGGGCCGATTACCATGCTTCGGTTTACCCAGAGCCTGTTACTCCGTTTTATGAATTTGACAATGTTAACAATTTCTTTGATGCAGATTTAGATTAAAGTTTAGAAGTCATTGACAATATGATAGCCGAAAAAGATTCAGACATTTCTATTGATGGAGCCAAAAACTCTATTGATTCCTATGAATCAGATTCAGTTTACAGTTCAATGGTTCGTAATACTATCACAGTTGAAGAAGAATCTGACAACTTTGTTGATGATCCCAAAGATGTTAGCAATTCTTTCGTATCAAATTTGGTAATTAATACTACAAAAATTAATTACAGTATCACAGAAACCTCTGGTAGCTTATTGTTATTCAACGCTGTTCTAGCGATGCCCGATCCGAGTACACTGTTAAATCGGAACATTCCAAATTGAATGAGCGTTGAAATACGCTATTGTACACATCTGGCTTGCGCCATTGGCAACAACTATATTTGTATTTGCCAAAAAGGTATTTTATAAGGTTGGGAATGTTCTACAGGATTTAGCTTTTGCTCCTCTTCAATACTACTCTGAGATAGTAAGTAGCAACATTAACCTG
>MDTD01103054.1_pt1 | contig 40095 bp, 39 predicted proteins | sample 811221 | NCBI WGS metagenome assembly MDTD01 (sample SAMN05326646, study PRJNA326480) | marine metagenome | isolation source: seawater | place: Pacific Ocean: South West | collected 2011
CGCCGGGCTGATCGCCTGCGACAGCGAGCCTGAATCGAAATATCCGTGGGCGCCGGACAAGCCGGTCACGGTCATCGTGCCGTGGGCGGCCGGGGGCTCCACCGACCAGGTGAGCCGGGTGGTGGCAGGCGAGCTGGAAACCGCGCTCGGCCAGAAGTTCGTCGTGGTCAATCAGCCGGGGGCGTCCGGCACCATCGGCAAGGGCAACGTCTGGAACGCGGCCCATGACGGCTACACCTGGGCGGCCGGCGCACCGAAGCAGCTTGGCGAGTACAAGCTGCTGGGCCTCATGGACACCAAGCTCGACGACTGGCTTCTGTATCTCGATGTGACGGCGGTGCAGGTGGTGGGAGTCAACCCCGACTCGCCCTACCAGACCATGGCCGACCTTCTGGAGGCCATGAAGGCGCATCCCGGAGCGGTCGCCATCGCCACCGCCGGTGCGACCTCGGCTGGCCATCTGGCTGCGGAATCGATCGCCCAGGCGGCCGGGATCGAGTACCGCCACGTCACCTATGACGGCGGCAATCCGGCGGTGATCGCGACCGTCGCCGGCGAGACCGAGGTCACCACTCAGCTCGCCCAGGAGCAGGTGGAGATGATCCGTGCCGGACGCATCCGCCCCCTCGCCGTCCTGGCCGAGGAGCCGCTGGAGATTCCGGACTACGGCACGGTGCCCCCCATCACCGACTGGCTGCCCGACATCAAGCTCGCCAAGACCGAGTTCGGCCTGTTCGCACCGACCGACATCCCGGCCGAGGTCAAGGAGACCATGGACATGGTCTGGGAAGAAAAGATCGCCAACTCGCAGGCGCTGAAGGACTACGCCGCCGAACGCGCGGTCCTGTTCACGCCCGTGCACGGCGAGGAGGCGATGACCCGCGTGCGCCGCAGCGCCCAGATCGAGGCCTGGATGCTCCATGCCGCCGGCCGCACGGTGATGTCGCCGGAGGAGTTGGGCATTCCCAAGCCTTGATCGGCCGGGGATGGGAGAGGTTTCGCCGATGCTGACTGTTCTGCGGCGTACAGGAAGCAGCCCGGTCCGTGGGTCCTCCGGTCGAGCCGGAGGACGACGAATTCATATGGGTTCCTTCTCTCCATCGCCGGGGAAGCAGAAGCTCTTAGGAATTTTCGTCGTCCTCCGGCTCGACCGGAGGACCTACCGGCAGTACGCATGATGCTGGCGGCTGCCCATTGTCGCCCCCAAACCCGATGACCGAACCCGACCCCACATCGGAGAACCCTCCCGCGACGCCAGGCATGCCGCGGGCCGACTTCATCACCGGCCTCGCGCTCATCGCACTCGGCGTCGGCGCGCTGATGCAGTCTCTGGCGATGCCGCGCTTCGCCGATCTCGGGGTCAATCCCTACACCGTGCCGGGGCTCGTTCCAGGCCTGCTCGGCGCGATCATCGCCGGGCTGGGCGGTGTACTGACCCTGCGCGCGGCAGGGAACGGCGGATGGCGGATGGCACGCGCCGAGACACAGACGCCCGACCGGGCCGAACGTGGCCGGGAATGGCGGCGCCTGCTGATCACGCTTGCTCTCACTGTGGGCTACGCGGGCGGTCTGGTCGGCTCCATCCCCTTCCCCCTGGCGACCGGCCTATTCATGCTGCTGTTCATCCTGCTGTTCACGCCGGACGAGCAGTGGAAGACGATCCCCCTCTGGCGGACTCTCGTCGTCGCCGTCGTGATCGCAGGGGCCACCGCCACCATCGTCACTCTGCTGTTCGAACGCCTGTTCCTGGTGCGTTTGCCGTGACCGATGCTTGAGAATTTGGCGAGCTTCGGTGGCGCGCTCGCCGGCTTTCTGACGCCGGAGGCGCTGTTCGCGACACTGTGGGCGACCTTCGTCGGCATCTGTGTCGGCATGATGCCCGGCCTCACCGCCACGCTGGGCGTCGCGCTGATGACCACCCTCACCTTCCGCATGGCGGCGGGCGACGCGATCCTGATCCTGATCTGCATGTATGTCGGCGCGATCTACGGCGGCAGCCGCAGCGCCATCCTGCTGAACATGCCCGGAACCCCGGCCAGTGCCGCGACGACCCTGGACGGCTTCCCGTTGGCCCGTAGCGGACAGGCCGGACACGCCATGGCCACGGCGACCAGCGGGTCGGTGCTGGGATCGCTGATCGGGATGATCTGCCTCGCGATCTTCGCCCCCTGGCTCGCCGAGTTCGCGCTCGATTTCGGCGCTTACGAGTTCTTCTGGCTGGCGGTGTTCGGGATCGTCATCTCGGGCCACCTCACCGCCCTCGACGATCCGCTGAAGGGCTGGATCGCCGGATTCCTCGGCCTGCTCGTCGCCATGGTCGGACAGGAGGGCATCCACGCCTATGAGCGGTTCTCCTTCGGAAACTCGGATCTCGCGGGGGGCATCGGCCTGCTGCCCGCCCTGGTCGGCGCCTTCGGTTTCGCGGAGATCCTGTCGGTGATGAAGAACCGGCCTTACCGCGTCGTCGCCGACGCGGTGGATTCGGTAATCCCCAAGGTCCGCGAGGTGCTGAGCTACTGGCGGACGATCATCCGATCCGGCCTGATCGGCACCACCATGGGACTGGTGCCGGGCGTCGGCGAAGACATGGGCGCCTGGGTCTCCTATGCCGCCGCGCGCCGCGCCAGCAAGGAGCGCAAGAAGTTCGGCAAGGGCTCGCTCGAAGGGCTGATGAGTGCCGAGACCGGCAACAGCGCGGCCGTGCCGGGGGCGATCATCCCCGTGCTGACCCTGGCGGTTCCCGGCTCCGCCCCCGCCGCGGTCCTCCTCGCCGCCATGTACATTCACGGCGTCCGGCCGGGGCCGCTGATCATGATCGAGTTCCCCAGTTTCGTGTTCGAGGTCGTGGCGATGATCCTGCTCGCCTCGCTCGCGATCCTCCTCTACGGCATCCTGCTCACCAAGCCGCTGCTCCGCGTGCTTGCGGTGCCACGCGAAAAGCTGATGCCGGTGGTGTTCGTCCTTTGCACGGTCGGCTCGTTCGCAATCGCCAGCCGCACGTTCGATATCTGGGTCATGCTCGCCTTCGGGCTGATCGGCTTCGTGCTGCGCGAGATGAAGTATCCGATGGCGCCGCTGGTGCTGGGCATCGTCCTCGGAGACATCCTGGACAAGAGCCTGCGGCGCGGACTGGTGCTGAGCGACGGCGATCCCGCGCCCTTCTTTACCCGGCCGATCAGCCTCGTCCTGTGGCTGGCGGTCGCTGTTACCATCGCCATGAGCATTCCTGTGGTCAGGGCAGCCGTGACGCGCGGCGTCGGTTCCGCTATGCATGCCCTCGGGGTGAGGAAGAAGCAGGAGGCGAACGAGTGAAGCTGGCACTCTGCAACGAGGTCATCCGGGAACTCGACTTCAGCCATCAGTGCACGCTGTGCGCCGAGTTGGGCTATGACGGCATCGAGCTCGCCCCCTTCACCCTGGGCGACGAACCGCACATGCTGACCGAAGGCCGGCGCGCGGAGGTCCGCAAGGCGCTGGACGCGGCCGGGCTGGAGCTGGAAGGCCTGCACTGGCTTCTGGTCACGCCGCAGGATCTGTCGATTACCACCGCCGACAAGGCCGTCCGAGACAGGACCATCGACGTCATGCGCCGCCTGATCGCCCTCTGCCACGATCTCGGCGGCTCGCTTCTCGTGCACGGATCGCCCGGCCAGCGACGCCTGCCGGACGGGCCCGATGCCGAGGAGGCGCGGAAGCGCGGCGACGACGCCTACGCCGCCATCGCCGGCGATGCCGAAGCGGCCGGGGTCACCTATTGCATCGAGCCGCTGGCGCCACGCATGACCAACTATCTGAACACGCTGGAGGAGACGACGCGCCTCGTCGAGGCCATCGGCAGCCCGGCCGTCCGCACCATGTTGGACACCTGCTCGGCGAGCCATGCCGAGAGCCTGGATATCCCGGCACTGATCGACCGCTGGATGCCGACCGGGCTCGTCCGCCATGTCCAGGTGAACGACTACAACGACCAGGGCCCCGGCCAGGGCCGGATGAAGTTCGCGCCGATCATGGAAGCGCTGATCCGGAACGGCTATGACGACTGGATCGCGGTCGAGCCCTTCGATTACGTTCCCGACGGGCCGGGCGCCGCGGCGCGTGCCGTCGGCTACCTGCAAGGCGTGCTGGAGGCGGTGCGATGGCGGGCTTGAGCGAAACACCACGCTTCAAGGTCGCGGAGGTCGAGCTTTTTGAGCGCGATTTCCGGTTGCGGATGCCGTTCCGCTTCGGGGTGGTGACCCTGACGGAGGCCGTACAGGCCTTCGCCCGCATCCGGATCGAGCTTCCGGACGGGCGCACCGGTTGGGGAGTCGCGGCGGAAGCCCTGGCCCCCAAATGGTTCGACAAGAACCCGGCCCTCAGCAACGACGACAATGTCGACCAACTCCGAGCCGCGATCGAGATCGCCCGCGACTTCTATCTGTCGGCGGGGTCGATGACCGCCTTCGGCCTGTTCGCCGCCACCTATCGGGAGCAGATTCGTGCCGGTGCCGAGCGTGGGCTCAATCCGCTGGTCGCGGGTTTCGGGCCCGCCTTGCTCGACCGCGCCGTACTCGACGCGCTGTGCCGGATCGAAGGATGCTCCTTCTACCAGGCGATGCGCGCCAATCTGCCGGGCATCCACGCCGACGAACTGGTGCCGGAGCTGAACGAGTTCGATCTCCCGGCCTTCCTGGAAGGTCTGGAGCCCGCACCCACGGTCCATGCCCGTCACACGGTGGGGCTCGTCGACTGGATCACCGACGCCGACCGCAACCCCGCGGACAAGGTCGGCGACGGCCTGCCCGAAACGCTGGAGGAGGTCGTCTCCTTCTACGGCAACCGCTACTTCAAGCTGAAGGTCGGCGGCAACGTCGCCGACGACGTCGCCCGGCTCACCGCCATCGCCGGGGTCCTGGACAGGAGCGGCCATCCCTACCGCGCCTCGCTCGACGGCAACGAGCAGTACGAGAATGTCGACGGGGTCATGGAGTTGTGGAACGCCATGTGCTCGACGCCTGCGCTGAGCCGGCTCGTCGACTCGATCCTGTTCTTCGAGCAGCCGATCAAGCGCTCGGTCGCCCTCGACCGCGACGTCTCGACGTTAAGCGAGCAGCGGCCGGTGATCGTCGACGAATCCGACGGCGACCTGAACGCCTTCGCCATCGCCCACACCCGCGGCTATCACGGCGTCTCCAGCAAGACCTGCAAGGGCTTCTACAAATCAGTGATCAACGCCGCCCGCTGCCGGATGTGGAACGACGCCCTGGGGGCGGAACGGAACTTCATGTCGGCCGAGGACCTGACCACCCAGGCCGGGGTCTGCGTCCAGCAGGATCTGGCGCTGATCAACCTGCTCGGCATCACCCATGTCGAGCGCAACGGCCATCACTACGTGAACGGGATGGCCGATCTGCCGCGGGGTGAGCAGGACGCCTTCCTGGCGGCCCATCCCGATCTCTATCACCGCCAGGACGGCGTGGTGCGCCTGAAGATCGACGCAGGCGAACTGGCCTTGGGGTCGCTGGATTGCACCGGCTTCGCGACCGGCGCGATGCCCGACTTCGCGGCGATGCGGACGATGCCAGCGGCCCCGGCCGGACGGATCGGTGGAGCGAAAGCGTGAAGGCCCTCACGTTCCCCATTTCACCCCGGCCCTCTCCCCCCCAGTGGGGCGGAGAGGGGGCGGTCGCACCGGCACATTCCCGTTCAATCCCCCACCGCCCCGGGTTAGGGGCGGTGGGGAACGCTCCGTCCTCGACGAAAGCGCCTGCGCCCCGATGACCACCCCTTCCTCCCGTCACTCGACCGGCCTTCTGCCGTCCCAGGAGATCCGCAAGCTGATCGCCGACGGCGTCGTCACCGGCGATCGGCCGATCGACGACGAGCAGATACAGCCGGCAAGCCTGGATCTGCGTCTCGGGCCCGTCGCCTACCGCATCCGGGCGAGCTTTCTTCCCGGCAGCCGCAATACGGTTGCGGAGAAAATGGCCAACTTCACCATGCACGAGATCGACCTGACCGGCGGTGCCGTGCTGGAGAAGGGCTGCGTCTATCTGGTGCCGGTAATGGAACGCCTGGCGCTCAAGCGCCGGATCACCGCGCTCGCCAATCCAAAGAGCTCGACCGGACGGCTCGATATCTTCACACGCCTGATCACCGACCGGGCGACCGAGTTCGAGCGCGTGCCGGAGGGCTACGCCGGACCCCTCTATGCCGAGATTTCGCCCCGGACCTTCAGCGTCCTGGTCAGAATGGGCACACGGCTGAGTCAACTTCGTTTCCGCCGCGGCGCCCCGTCCGCCACCGACGCGGCGATGCGCCGTCTGCATGCGAGCGAACCGCTGGTCCAGACGGAGGACCAGAATGCCGTCATCGAGCGCGGCGTGGCGATTTCGGTCGACCTCGGCAGTGCCGGGAACGACACCCCGATCGGCTATCGCGCCAAGAAGCATGCCGACCTGATCGACCTCGCCAAGATCGCCCATTACGATCGGCGGGATTTCTGGGAGCCGCTGACGCCGAGCCCGCGCGGGCTGGTCCTGAACCCCGACGATTTCTATATTCTCGCCTCCAAGGAATCGGTCTCTGTCCCGCCCGACCATGCAGCTGAAATGGTGCCTTACGACCCTTGGACGGGCGAGTTCCGCGTTCATTACGCGGGCTTCTTCGATCCCGGGTTCGGTCATCGCGCCGGTGGCGGCCAAGGGACGAGGGCCGTACTGGAGGTACGGTCGCACGATGTTCCGTTCGTGATCGAAGACGGACAGATCGTCGGCCGCCTGATCTACGAACGCCTCACGGAACTGCCGGAAAAGCTCTACGGGACCGGGATCGGCTCGTCCTACCAGCGCCAGGGCCTTACCCTCAGCAAACAGTTCCGGAGCGACTGAAGCAGCCGAACTTCCGGCCTCATCGCGGTGTTATGGTATGGATTGCGGCTGAACGCGGAGATTTGACCCAGCCTCCAGAGAGGATTAAGGGCTAGGGGCGCGATCGGCACCGACGGGCGATATATCCGAGTGGACCTGTCGGAATCTCTCCCTGCAACCAAACACCCGGCGGGAATAGCTATGGCCTCGCGACGGCTCGCGAAACCCAACGGCAGAAAGTGGCTCCGATCACCGCCCCAGGTGATCGCGTTAGGCTACGTGATCGTCGGCGCTCTTTGGATCATAGGCTCCGACCTCGCCCTGGACATCATGGTCGGCGCCGCCCCCGGCGCTTCGCTCTACCAGACCTGGAAGGGGTGGTTCTACGTCGCGGTGACCGGCGCGCTCCTGTATCTGGCGCTGGCGGCGGTGTGGAACCGGGTCGCGACGACCCAATCCACGCTCGATATGGCGCTGGAAGCCGCCGGCGGCGGGGTGTGGCGTGTCGACATCGCGACCCAACGGGTCTTTACCTCGCCTCATCTCAAGAAGCGGCTGGGGCGCGAAAGCGAACTTGATCATTTGAGCGGGGAGGAATGGCGGGCGCTGATCCATCCCGACGACATCGCGATGGTCGATGCGGCCGCGGCACGCACCATCGAGGATCCCGGGCATGAATTCTTCGTCCACTACCGGCTGAAACATGCCGACGGTACGTGGCGCTGGTTCCAGTCGCGCGGACACGTCCTCTGTAACCGTCGAGGAGAAGCGGTACAGCTGACGGGAATCACCCTGGACGTTACCCACCTCGTCGAAACGGAAGAAGCAGCCCATCAGCAGGCGACCTACGACCCCATGACAGGTCTTCTCTACCGGGACGCATTCACCCGTACCGTCGCGAGCCGCCTGACGTCGAAGGCGGAAGCGATCACGCCGCTGGTGCGACTGTCCCTTCGGCGCTTCTCGGACATCAACAACGCCTATGGGTTCAAAGTGGGAGACGACGTCCTCCGCCGGCTGGCGCGACGCCTGCTGGAGGCGGGCGGCGCGGGCACGACCGTCGGGCGGATCGCCGGCGACGAATTCGCGCTGGTCTACCCCGACTGTGGATCGACCGGTGCGGCGGAGACGATGATCGACCGGCTGCTGGACGGGACGACGGGTTCCATCGGTGTCGAGGGCTACGACATCCGCCTCGCCCCGGCGATCGGCGTCGCCTTCCACCCCTCCGACGGGGGAACCGCCGAGACACTGATGTCGGCGGCAGGCTTTGCCCTGCAGGAGGCCCGTGAAACCCGCGACAGGCCGGTGTGTTATTACGCCAAGAACCTGGACGATGCGTACCGCAAGCGAATCGAAAGAAGCTCCGCACTCCGCAGTGCGGCCGGACGGCGCGAATTCGTGCTGCACTATCAGCCGGTGATCGCGCTGGCCGAGGAGCGAACAGCCGGTTTCGAAGCGCTGGTGCGATGGAACCATCCGCGGGACGGACTTCTGCCGCCCAACGAATTCATCCCCTTCGCCGAGATGCTCGGTCTCATCCATGAAATCGGCGCCTACGTGCTCGAAGAAGGTTGCGGCGAATGCGCGCGCTGGCAGCAGGACGAGCAGGACTTCTTCCTGGCCGTCAACCTGTCGCCCCGCCAGCTCGTCAGGCCCGAGTTGGCGCCGGAGATCGCCCGTATCCTGAAGGAGACCGGCTGGCCGGCGGATCGGCTGGAACTGGAGATCACAGAGACGGCGATTACCGAGGACTTCATTGCCGCGGCGGAGCGGCTGGGCCGATTGCGGGATCTAGGGGTCAAGATCGCCATCGACGACTTCGGGACCGGTTATTCGACCTTCACCTCGTTGCTGCGCCTGCCGATTACCAAGATCAAGATCGACCGCTCCTTCGTCACCCGCTACGGCGCCGATGACGAGGTTACGCTGATCGTCGATACCGTCGTCCAGATGGCGGACCGGCTAGGCATGGATACCACCGCCGAAGGGGTGGAGACCGAAGAGCAGGCCCAAAGGCTCAAGGATGCCGGGTGCGAAAGCGTGCAGGGCTATCTGTTCAGCCCTCCCGTACCATCTTCCGAAGCCAAGCCCTTGCTGACTCGGACCTGGCGGAACCGTCGCTGAGGCCCCGGAACCGTTGAGACGTAAACGAAGCTGCATGCGCGCGATTCCACTGCGGCAAACTGGTGGTGCCGCATGTCGGTGATCCGCATGGCGCTATCGCGCATCGGTCAATGGCGAAGGGCATTCCTGCGGTCTCGCCTCCTCTGGGTGGCGATAGTCCTGGCGTTCCTGGTCGGAGGAACCTCGATCATCGAGCTTCTGGTAACCGATATTCATCAGCGCGAGGAGGCGATCGCTCAGGGGCGCCTGATCTCGGAACTCTCGACAATGCGGGCCCGCCTGGAGAGCGAGATCAACGCGTCGATCTACCGGGTTCAGGGGTTGATCGCGTTCGTTGCCGTGAACCCATCCATCGATGAAACGCAGTTTCGCGCGCTCGCTGCCGAAATGGTCCGGGACGGCTCACATATAAGGAATATCGGCCTGGCGCCCGGAAACGTCCTCCGCTTCATTTTTCCCCGCAAAGGCAACGAGGGAGCAATCGGTCTCGACTATCGCGAAACGCCGTCTCAATGGCCGGACGTCAAGCGGGCGATGGCCCTCGGGCAGACGGTGATCACAGGACCGATCCGTCTCGTCCAGGGCGGAACCGCGCTCGTTGCGCGAACGCCCATCTACGCCATTCGGCAAAGCTTCAACCGGCCCGGAGAGCGATACTACTGGGGCATGGGGTCGATTGTACTGAGCGACTCATCGCTGTTTGCCGAGAGTTTCGCTCCCAGGCATTCGAATGCGGGTCTTGCCGTCCGTAACTCTCTCGGCGTTCTGTTCGGCGATCCCGCGGTGTTCGACGAACCATCGGTCGTACTGCCGGTACGGGTCCCAGGTGATTACTGGGAAATCGCGGCGATGCAGACGGAACCACCGACCTTTCTGGACCAGGCGGTCTGGGAAACCCGCCTTCTCGGTTACGGTCTTCTCGCGATCCTTCTGGTCGTCTTCGTATTGCTGGCGACGTCCTATAGACGGCGCATGCAGGACTCGCTCGAAGACGCGTTGACCGGCCTTCCGAACCGCCGTCTCCTGATCAATCGACTGGAGATGCTGATTCCGCTGCAGCTTCGACGAGGCGGCCAGCTTTATGTTCTGTTCGTCGATCTAGACGGGTTCAAACCGGTCAACGACAGCTTCGGGCATGCTGCCGGCGACCATCTGCTGGTCGCACTGGCCAAGCGCCTTCGCGAGAACACGCGTCGTAACGACACCGTGGCACGAACCGGCGGGGATGAATTCATCGTGGCGCTTCCCGACATCGCGTCACACAGCCATGCGGAAGCCATAGCCGCCAAACTTCGAGCCGAGGTGTTCCGGACCGTCGATTTCAACGGTCATCAGATCAGCGTCGGGTGCAGTATCGGGATGGCGAGCGTGCCGGCGGATGCCCGCGACATGGACACACTTCTCAGCGTGGCGGATCAGCGCATGTATGCGATCAAGCAACAGAACAAGCGGGCCGCAACGACAGCCTAGCCCGATCGGAGCACCGCTGGGCTCAGCTTCCGTTCACCCCTTCGAGCAGACGCTCGATCTCGTGCAGGTTACGGTCGATCTGGGCGATCTCCGCGCCGATGCCGCCCATGGTACCGCTCGTATCGCCGTTGAGCAGCTTCGCGAGCCGACGGAGATTTTCGTTCAGCTCTTTGATGCTGGAGGCTGCTTCTTCCAATGCGTCGTGCCTCGCAGCCGACGCGGTGCCATTCCCTATCTCGCCGTATTCATCCATCATCTACTCGGTTCACGCGTCCTGCCTGCTTGATCCTCTGGCTACTATCGTGCAGGAACCATTACGCGGCCGTTAATAAACTAGATCAGAAACTTTCAAAGACCGAGCCAGCCATGCATCACCGCTGGGTCGTCGCTCAGGCGTTCCGTCTCGCCTTCCCAACGCACACGGCCCTTTCCCATCACGACGACACGATCCGCCAGGGCCGTGGCGAACGCGAAGTTCTGTTCGACCAGAAGGGTCGAGAGCCCTTCCGTCTTTAGGGTCGCGAGGCAAGCACCGATCTCCCGGATGACCGTCGGCGCCAACCCCTCTGTCGGTTCATCGAGGATCAGAAGCCGGGCGTTCGTGAGCAGGGCGCGTGCGATCACCAGCATCTGCTGCTCTCCGCCCGAAAGGGTCCCGCCTCCGGACTCCGACCGTTCGGCAAGACGGGGAAACAGACCGTAGACCCGCTCCAGCGTCCAGCCCCCCGCCCCGGCGCCGCGCATCGCGACGGCAAGGTTCTCGCGCACGGTCAACGACGGGAAGACCCCCCGCGTCTCCGGCACATAGGCGACGCCGGCACGCGCCACGGCATGCGTCGGAAGGCCGTCCACCGGTTGGCCGGCCAGCCGGACTGAGCCGCTCCGCCGCCGCACCAGTCCCATGATCGCCTTGAGGGTGGTGGTCTTGCCTGCACCGTTCCGCCCGAGGAGGGCGGTGACGCCGCCTTCGGGAACCGCAAACGACACCCCCTGGACGACATGACTGCGGTCGTACCAGGCATTCAACCCTTCGACGGCGAGCAGGCTCATCCGCCACTGCCCATATAGCGCTCGCGGACGATCGCCGAGTCCCGGACCTCCTCGGGGGCCCCGGTCAGGAGCACCCGGCCCTGGTCGAGCACCGTGATCCTGTCGGCGATGCCAAAGACGACATCCATGTCGTGTTCGATCAGAACGACGGTGATGCTGCGCGGCAGGCCAGCGATCAGGTGCCGCATCGCCTCGGTCTCTTCGGGGCTCATTCCCGCTGTGGGCTCGTCGAGAAGCAGGACCTTCGGCGCCGCGGCAAGCGCGAGACCGATTTCCAGCTGACGCTGCATCCCGTAGGAGAGTTGCCGGACGATCGTGTCGCCGACCATGTTCAGCCCAACCGACCCGGCGATCTCCCGTGCCTTTTCGGCAAGTGACCGGTAGTGCCCGAAACCCCGCCAGAACACCCGTCCGACCCCGCCGGCAATGGCCAGCGCGGTTTCCAGGTTCTCGGCAACGGTCATGTCGGGAAATGGATTGTTGCGCTGGAAGGATCGTGACAGGCCGGTCCTGGCGCGCGCGTCGGGACCGGCCGCCGTCACGTCCTCTCCTTCCAGAAGCACTTGCCCGGCGTCCGGGCGAAGAGCGCCCGCGAGAAGGTTGAACAAGGTCGTCTTGCCGGCGCCATTGGGGCCGATGACGGCATGGCGCGCGCCCCGCTCGAACCCGATCGACAAGGAGTCGGTGACGGTGAGCGCGCCAAAGCGCTTGACCAGCGAACGGGCTTCGAGCGACGGCGTCACGTGGCAGCCTCACGACGACGTTTCAAGCGCCGCAAGGCGCCGTAGAGCCCCCGGTCGGCGAACATCACCACCAGCACGAAGAACAATCCCAGGAAGAACATCCAGTAGGTCGTGACATCGCTGAGCTGGTGCTTGAGCAGGGTGACCACCGCCGCCCCGATGACCGGCCCCAGAAGGCTGCCCATGCCACCGACGATCACCACGATCAGGACCTCGCCGGACACCGTCCAGGTAAGGAACTCGGGCGAGACGAAATAGTCGCGCTGGGCGGCGAGCGCGCCCGCAAGACCGGCGAAGGCCGCGGCGATGACATACGCGCCGAGCTTATAGCGCTCGACCGGGCAGCCGAGCGCGCGGGCCCGGCTCTCACTCTGATGGATGGCGGTCAGCAGCCGGCCGAAAGGCGAGCGCGCCACCAGATCGAGGGCAAGGAAGCTCAAAAACGCAAGGACGAGTGCGAACAGCGCGAAGTCGGCAGGATCGTCGAGAACGAGGCCGATCGTCCCCAGATCGGGGCGGATGATTCCGCCCATACCGTCGTCACCGCCCAGCGCCTCGCTGCGGAACACCCAAGCATGCACCATCTGTCCGACGGCGAGGGTGATCATGATGAAGAACACGCCCTTCAACCGCACCACGAACACGCCGACGATGAGCGCAAGGGCCATCGCTGCGGCAACCGCGACGGCCATCGCCGGAAGGCCCCCGAGGCCGAGCAGGCTTCCCGCCGCCGCCATCCCGTAGGCGCCGACACCGAAGAACGCGGCATGTCCCAGCGACACCATCCCGGTATAGCCGGCGAGCAGATCGAGGCTCATGGCGAAGATCGCCAGGATGGCGATCTCGGTCAGCAGGTCCTTTCCGAAGAATCCCGAGAACGCCCAGCTCGCCCCGGCAGCCACGATCAGGACGGCGAGCGTGACGAGACGAAGGGTCACGACCGCCCCTTCAGGGGGATGAGCCCGCCCGGACGGACCAGCAGAACGATGGCCATCGCCGCATAGATCGCGACGCTCGCCAGCGCCGGCGCGAAGACCTGCCCGAAGGTCTGGACCAGGGCGATCAGCAGAGAGCCGATCACCGCGCCCGAAAGGCTGCCGGGACCGCCGACGACGACCACGATCAATGCGAGCACCAGCACGCTCATGTTCATGCCGGGATAGACCGACAGCACCGGCGCGGCGACGACGCCGGCGAGGCCCGCCAAGCCGCAACCCAGGCAGAACACGCCGAAGAACAGCCGCCCGATGTCGATCCCGAGGGCCGCCGCCATGTCGCGGTCGTCGACGCCCGCCCGGACCCTGGCGCCGAGGCGGGTACGCTCCAGCACCAGATAGAGGCCGACCGCGACCGCCGCACCGACGGCGATCACGAACAGCCGATAGACTGGATATGTCTGGCCAAGAAGCGTGACGCTGCCGTCGAGCCCTGCCGGGGCTTCCAGCCCGTGGCTCTGGCTGCCCCACACCCAGCGCACGGCATCGAGCCCCATGAAGATCAAACCGAAGGTCGCCAGCACCTGCTTCATCGGGTTCGCCGCCTGCAAGCGGGCAAGCAGCAGCCAATGGAGTATGGCCCCCAGCAGAGCCACCGCCACCGGGGCCAAGACCAGGGCCAGCCAGAACGAGCCACTGGCCTGGGCGACCGCATAACCCACATAGGCCCCGACCATGTAGAGGGTGCCATGGGCGAGATTGATGAAGTTCATCAGCCCGAACACCACGGACAGCCCCACCGAGAGCAGGAACAGAAGGCTTGCGAGCTGGAAAGCGTTCAGAACCTGGATGGCGACGAACGCCGGATCGGTCAGGGCCATCGGGCGGCGCCGTGTTCCTGGGTGGCCTCCTCGCTGCCACATTCTCTCGTCGTCCCATGGCTCGGCCATGGGATCCACGACTTGAAGACACCCGCCGCATGAGAAACGGGGCCGCCGAAAGTCGTGGATGGCACGATCAAGTCGTGCCATGACGCGCGAGAGGGTCGGGAAAGGGACCACTGCGGCGGTGCAACCGCAACCGCCCGTCCGCCGTCGCCCCCGCGAAGGCGGGGGCCCACCGATGGCGCGCCGTTCCTGGGTTCCCGCCTGCGCGGGAACGACGATCTCAGCGAGGTCGGCAGCGATGCCGCCCTCGCGGTGAGTCTACCGCCCATCCATGACGCAGCCGTTCGCAGGATCGCGGACGGCCGGCAACGTATCGACCACAACCTGACGGACGGCGCCGTCGACCAGCCGGGTCTCGAAGATGAAGATGTCCTGGACGATGTTATTGGTCGACGGATCGATCTCGAGCCGGCCGCGCGGACCCTCGAAATGCACGGCGCGCATGGCGTCGACCAGCGCCGCCTTGTCGGCCGCGCTTCCCCCCGTCGCCTTCAGCGCCTCGACGATCAGCCGGCCGGTGTCGTAGCCCTGGACGGCGTATTCGGAGCCGATGCGCCCGGTCCGCGCGCGGAACGCGTCCTGAAACGCAGCATTGACCGGCGTATCGATGGACGGAACGTAGTTGAGGGCTCCGATGAAGCCCGCGGCCGCCTCGCCTTCGGCCGGGAGCTGCAACGGCGAGGTCAGCCAGCCGGCACCGGCGAGCTGCAAGTCTTCGCGAAGGCCGAACGCATCGTACTGCTTCACGAACTGCACGGCGGGACCACCGGCGAAGAACACGTAAAGCAGGTCGGGTTCCGCCGCACGGGCCTTGGCGAGATAAGGGGCGAAGTCCTTGGTCTCGGCGAGCGGCGGATAGTCCTCACCGACGATCGTTCCGCCCGCCCCTTCGAACGCCGTCCGAAAGGCGTCCATCATCTGGCGGCCCGCCGCATAATCAGCCGCCATCAGATAGGCGGTCTCGTAGCCCTTGGCCTTGAGCCAAGGGCCCATGCCGCGATTGATCTGGCTGTTGGAGAACGAGGTGCGGAGCACCCACCGGCTGCACTTCGGCCCGGTCAGGTCGTCATTGCCGGCGTTGGGAATGATCATCGGCATGCCGACGCCATCGACGAAGTCGCGAAGCGCGCCGGCGACGTTCGAGGCGACCGGCCCCACCAGCATGTCGACCTTGTCCTGGTAGATGAGCTTCCGCGCCTTGGCGAGCGCCACCGAAGGCTTCACCTCAGTGTCCTCGCGGACCAGCTCGATCTCCTGGCCCGTCTCGGCCCCGAAAGTCTCAATGGCGAGCGCCAAGCCTTCGGTGATGTCCTCGCCGAGCGAGGCATAAACGCTCGAATAAGGCAGGAGCAGCCCCACCTTGACGGGCTCCGCCCCCGCGCCCCCTGTAGACAGGACAACGGCCGCAGCGATACCGGCGGCCCAACGCGCAATCCTCATCGTCACTCCCCCTCGGCGCCCGGTTCCCGGTGCGCTTTCGCCCTTTATAGCATGCGCCGGTCAGCGCAAGGCCAGCACGAAGGCGGCCATCGCGGCGATCGATGCCAGCGTCCGCACGTGGTTCCAGGCGGTCCAAACCGAGAGATACCGTGCCCAAAGCGAAGCACCTTCGGCGCTGTCGGGTGCGACGGCGGCGAGCTTCTGATTCAGGGGAACGTTGAAGATCATCGTCACCAGGATGATGCCGACCAGATAAAGAACACTGCCCGCAAAGTGAAAGACGGCGGCACCCTCGTTCCACTGGACGATCGACAGCACTGCCAGAACTACCGACAGAGCGGCCGTCCCGAAGAACGCCGCAAAGAACAGCGGATTGATGATCGCCACGTTGATCGACTGCATTGCCGCGATCCCCTTCTCCGCCGGAAGCCGTGCGAACGCCGTCATGATGCAGACAGAGAAGATGAAGAACAGGCCTGCCATCAGACCGCTGCCCAAGGTAGCCGCGAACGTAAGGATGTCGGTTAGAGTCCCACCCATGCCCAAAGTCTCCGTCAAAATAAGCCGTGATGCGGGCTAGAGGCTGACTGCCCGGCCTTCCTTCGCCGACTGCAGCAGGGCGTCGATCACCCGGTGCACGGCGAGAAGCTGCTCGCCATTGGCGACCGGCTCACGATCGTCACGAATGGCATCGAGGAAGTCGACCAGCACCGCGCGGTGGGTGTCGTGGGGAAAATCCATCGGATCGCCGCCGCCACCTGTCTTGGCGGCCTCGCCCGCGGTTTCCATGCTGCCGTCATGATAGTGCACGGTGAGCTCGGCGCCGGCCATCACCGCCGTGGCATTGTCGCCGATGATCTCGATCCGCTCTTCGAACCCCGGATAGGCTGCGGTCGTCGTATCGAGGATGCCGATGGCGCCGTTCCTGAAGCGGAGCGCGCCGCAAACCGTGTCTTCGGTCTCCATGCGATGAAGCGGAGTCGTGGTCGCGAAGGCGGTGACCGCCTCCACCGGGCCGGCGAGGCTGAGCAGCAGGTCGAGCGTGTGGATCGCCTGGGTAATGAGCACGCCGCCGCCATCGCGTTCGAGCGTACCGCGCCCCGGATGGTCGTAATAGCCTGCCTGCGAGCGCCACCAGCGAAGCGTGCAGCCCGCGCTGGCGATCTGTCCGATGCCCCCCTCGCCCAGCAGCTGCTTGAGCCTCAGGGATGCGGGCCGGTGGCGGAATTGAAGGACAAGCCCCAGCTTCACCCCCGCTTTCCGGCAGGCAGCGACGATCGCTTCTCCCCGCTCCGTATTGATTTCGAGCGGTTTCTCCAGAAGGACATGCTTTCCCGCCGCGGCGGCCCGTTCGACCAGTTCGAGATGAGAGGCGGGCGGAGTGAGGATCATGACGGCGTCGATCGACGGGTCGTCGAAGATCGCGTGCGCGGTATCGGTCAGCGGCAGCCGGAACTTTTCGCCGAAGGCCCGCCGCCGCTCCGCCGACGGACTGTAGGCCGCCACGACCTCGGCCCGGTCGGTGACGTCCTTCAAGCTCTTGGCATGAGGCGTCACCGCCATGCCCAGGCCGATGAGGCCGATCCCAATTTTCTGCTTCGCCATTGCGCCCCTCCCCTCGTCATGCCGCGACCGGCGTCGTTTGCGGCATGATATCGTCGGGTGGCGTCATTGACGACTAGGGCGTCACGTGCCCGAGCAAGTGTGACTCTTCACTCTAAATTGTTGATATTACTTATATATCTTCGGCCAGCCATACTCGGCTGTTCGATGGCTGCTCCAAGGCAGCCCGGTGTGCGGACGTCGAAGGGACGACCGCAACACCATGCTTTCCGAGGCGAGGCCGCGCTTCGCGCCTAGTTCGCGCTGACGGCGGCCCGAGAGTCGCTCTCGCCGGCTCCGTCAGCGGCATCGACCGTCTTTTCTATCTCGCCGCAAAGGCCGGGCAAGGCTTCCAGAGCCGCTGTCCGCAGCTCGATCGCGCCGCCTTCGAAGGAGACTTTGGCGATCCCGACCGTGGTCGGGAGAGACACCGAAGAGTCCCCGCTCGGCAGAGCGACATAGGTGAGATAGCCGCCTGCGACGCCATAGGCAGGCGCCGCGGGGGGCACCATGCAGCCGTCGACGACCCGTGCGTCCGCCGGGACGGCGAGGTCGGTCATCGACAGGGCGCCCTTCAATCCCGCTAGTCCGCCGGTTTCGGTTTCGCTCCCCAACGCCACGACCAGGGATTGCAGAGCCCTGGAAACGGCGCTCTGGAAGTCGCCGAGCTCGTCGGCCGTCACGGCCTTCTTCAGATGCGACTTGGCGATCATGGCGTTGACCCAGGCCCCCTCTATCGCGGGGCCCCAGACGTCGGCATCGGCGTGATCGCGAAGCCACTGAAGACGGGGAATGGCGCCGGTCGGATCGGCGGATTGCCCGACACCCGCGTCATAGACGGGGTCGTCCCGACCGACCAGAGCATTCAGCGCCCGGTGCCCAGCTTTCTTGTAGGGGCTGAAACCGCTCTCAGTGAGCTTCGATGATTGATCCAGGATGGCGGTGACGGCTTCGATATCGGTCAGGGCCTTCATGGCCTCACCGTGCGGATCGAGTCCGTCCGCCGCCGCGACCCCGCTGCTGCCGGCGAGAACCGTCAGCGCGAGGAGGGCGACTGCGCCCGCTTTCAGCGAGCGCAGTCCCTGATTGACCTTCAAGGCCTTCATGTCCAGGCGTCAGCGGGACGACGTCTGGGTCGACTTCCCGGAAACGAAGGCGGTGAGCACCGACGGGCCCGTCTCCTTCGTCAGCTCCGGTACCTCGAGGAAGCCAGGATCGCCCGCAGCGACGACGACGTAGCGCTGGCCGTCCATCGTGTAGGTCGCCGGCGGCGCGACGATGCTGGCGCCGGTGTCGTGGTGCCAGAGCATCTTCCCCGACTTGCCGTCATAGGCGGCGAAGGTGCCGTCGAGCAGGCCGGTGAAGACCAGCGATCCCTTCTCCGCCGATTGGCCCTTCGATCCGTAGTCCATGACGAGGGCGCCTCCATTGGCCGGCAGGCCGAGATGGTCGCGCCACGAGAAGACGCCGGTCCCGACGTCGACCGCGTTGATCCAGCCGGAATTCGGCCCCACCAGGCTGGGGAAGTCGCCGCCCAGATAGAACTGTCCGGCGACATATTCGGCGCTTTCGTATCCGGTCCACTTCCCGCACTGATTGGTGCTCGGTACGAAGAAGGTATTGGTCACCGGATCGAAGGCGCCGCCGTTGTACTCCACGCCGCCATTGGTGTTCGGACAGGCGTAGTTGTTGCCCTCCTGCGGCGGCTGAGTGTCGTGGTTGAGCTGATAGCTCACCGGCGTATGGCTGACGAGATCACCGGTCTTGGCGTCGAGGATCCAGAAATTGCCGCCCTTGTCGCCGGCCGCGACCAGCTTGGCCTGCTTGCCGCCGACCATGCCGGTGAACAGGACCGGTGGCATCGCCGGGTCCCAGTCATGCGTGTCGTGAGGGATGAACTGGTGGTACCACTTCACCTTCGGCTTGGGGCCGGAGATGTCGAGGGCGATCATCGAGTCGGTGTAGAGATTGTCGCCCTTGCGGACCGTACCCAGGAAGTCGGGCTGCGGATTTCCGGCATCGACGTAGAGCGTATCGGTGGTCGGGTCGATCGCCAGACCGCTCCAGATCGCCCCGCCGCCGCGTTTCCAGGAATCGCCGGCCCAACTGTCATGGCCGGGCTCGCCGGGCCCTGGAATGCTGTTCCACTGCCACAGGCGGTCGCCGGTCTTGGGGTCAAAGGCGCTGATATTGCCGATGCCGCCCCAGTCGCCGTTCGAGACTCCGATCAGAATCGCGCCCTTATAAGGGACCGGCTGCATCGTATAGAAGCTGTTCTCCGGGTTCCGGACCGTCTGCTTGTCCCAGACCTCCTTGCCGGTCTTGGCATCGACGGCGACGAGGTGGCCGTCGACCCTACCCATGAACAGCGTGCCGTCGAGAATGGCGACGCCGCGATTGCGGGGGAACCCCACAACCTGCTCGGGCTCGGAATTGTACGTCCACTTGAGCTTGCCGGTCTTGGCATCGACGGCATAGATGTCGTTGCGTGAAGACGTGATGTAGACCGTGCCGTCCCAGACGATCGGCGAGGCCTCGATCGGCGCCTGATCCGGGATGTCGAAGGTCCACGCGGTCTTCAACTGGTCGATGTTCTGAGCATTGATTTCCTGCTCGTCGACTTGGCGGTTGCCGCTGTAGTCGCCTGCGGGAAGAACCCAGTTCGAGCTGTCGGCACCTGACTTCATCAGATCGTCGGCCGAGGGGCCGGTCCTGGCCATCGCCAGACCGGGCAGAGCCATCATAGCGACTCCGGCGAGCAACGCGCTCTTGCGTAAGCTGTTCATCGTTTTTGCCTTCTTGCTCGATTACGGTTCGTTTGCGCACCACCCATCCGCGCTGGATACCGTTGCCGCGGTATCGTCGTTCTGCCGGTACGCCCCTGGCTGACAGGTGGCTGCCCCCGCTCGCTTGTCAGCCAATTGCGAAACGGACGTTGAGGGCCGATCGTTCCGGTACGGGCTTTGCACTGCGGTACTATCTGCCGCGCGGAATGACCCGAGCGCTCACCCTTGCATCACCGCGCATCGCGACCGGGCCTGCGCCTCTTGGCGTTAAGTAACCAACTGGTTACTATCCGTCCGGGCCCCTGAGCCCGGAGGAGATCGCCCCATGTATCTGACCGACCGTCACGAGATGATCCGCGACATGGCGCGGGACTTCGCCGAGCACGAGATCCGGCCGATCGTCGCCGAGCTGGACGAGAGCGAGCGCTTTCCGGCCGAGCTTTACGACCGCATGGCGGGACTGGGGATGATGGGCATCTGCGTGCCCGAGGAACTGGGCGGCGCCGGAGCCGACGCCCTCTCCTACGCCCTGGTGATGGAGGAGCTGTCGCGCGGCTACGCTTCGGTCGCCGACCAGTGCGGATTGGTCGAGCTGATCGCGACCCTGCTGGTCGAGCATGGCACGCCAGCTCAGCAGGAGAAGTATCTGAAGCCTCTGCTGAAGGCCGAGAAGCGCTGCGCCTACGGCATCACCGAGGCCGAGGCGGGCTCGGACGTCGCCGGCCTGCGCACCTTCGCCGAGCGCCGCGACGGCGGCTGGGTGCTGAACGGCGGCAAGCTCTGGATCCACAACGCACCGATCTGCGACTTCGCGGTGGTGCTGACCCGCACCGACAAAACCGCCGGGCATCGCGGCATGAGCATCTTCATCGTCGACCGAGACTGGAAGGGATTCAGCTCAGGCCCCAAGGAGCACAAGATGGGTCAGCGCGCCTCACTCGTCGGCGCGCTCAACTTTGATAATGTCGAGATGCCTGAGGACGCGCTGTTAGGCCCCGAGAACCGAGGCTTCCACATCATGATGAGCGTCCTCGACAAGGGCCGCATCGGTATCGCGGCGCTGGCCGTCGGCATCGTCCAGGCCGCCCTCGACGCCTCGGTCGACTACGCTAGGCAACGCAAGCAGTTCGGCAAGGCGATCGGCGAGTTCCAAGGCGTCCAGTGGATGCTGGCCGACATGGCCAAGGACTGCCACGCGGCGCGCCTCCTGGTCCACGACGCCGCGACGAAGTACGACGCCGGCAAGAAGCCCACGCTCGAATGCTCGATGGCCAAATGCTTCGCCGCCGACGCCGCCGTCCAGCACAGCGCCAACGCGGTGCAGATCTACGGCGGCAGCGGCTATATCCGCGGCTTCGAGGTCGAGCGCCTCTACCGCGACGCCAAGATCACCCAGATCTACGAAGGCACCAACCAGATCCAGCGCATGATCATGGCCCGGCAGCTTCTGGCGGGGTAAGTGCGGCAGAAGGTTGACGTCGCCCTCATACAGGGGGCCACCGATTGTGCACTCTCGACCGCACCTCCGCCCCCGTTCCCTCCATAACTCTCGTCTTCCTCCGGCTTGACCGGAGGACCTACTAGCCGCGATCGTTGTTCACGCAGTTGGCCCAGTCGCGCCCTTATAGCGGCGCTAAGAGGCGCTTCCGGGACGGTGGGTCCTCCGGTCAAGCCGGAGGACGACGATCTTCCTGGAGAGGACTGCGTAGCTGTCGGTGTCCTGACGGACACGGATCGTCCTGATACCTTCTCCACTCGCTATCCGACCGGTGAAGAGGCACCCATGACAGCAGACGACCGACTGCACCCCCAGGCCGCGGCCCTCGTCGCGCAGGTCGCGACGTCCGGACTGCCGCCGTCCTACGCGGTGCCGCCCGCGGAGGGCCGTCGGATCGTCGTCGAGCGTGCGCGCCGTTTCTTCGGGGCGCTTCCCGCCGTGGCGCGGAGCCATGACGACTGGATCGTCTGGGAGGGCCGCGCGATCCCGATGCGGATTCACCAGCCTCTGTTGGATGGGAACGGTGACGAGGCACTGCCCGTCATCGTCTATTTCCATGGCGGCGGCTGGGTGCTGGGCAGTCTCGACAGCCACGACCACGGCGCCCGCGCCCTGTGTGCGGCGGCTGGCGCGATCGTCATCTCGGTCGGGTACCGGCGGGCGCCGGAGCATCCCTTCCCCGCCGCCGCGGAAGACGCCGACATCGCCGTCCGCTGGGCCGAGACGTCCGGACCGAGCATCGGCGGCGACCCGTCGCGGATCGTGGTCGCGGGTGACAGCTCGGGCGGCAATCTCGCGGCGGTGGCGGCCCTTGCCGCACGCGAACGGGATTCCAGATCCCTCCGCATGCAAGTCCTGATCTGCCCGGCCCTCGACGCCGGCTGCGACTCGCCCTCCTTCACCGCCTGCGCCGACGCCCCGTTCCTCAGCGCCGAGGGCATGCGATGGTTCTGGGAGACGTATCTCGCCGGATCGGCGGAGACGGCCAGGGAGGACTGGCATGCCTCGCCCATGGCCGCGCGCAATCTCGCCGGCCTGCCGCCCGCGTTACTGCTCGCCGCCGGCGTCGATCCGCTGCGCGACGAGGCCGCGGCCTATGCCGAGCGCCTGGTGGCCGCGGGCGTCCCCGCGACCTTACGGACCTTTGAGGGCATGCCGCACGGCTTCTTCCAGGCGCAGGGGGTGCTGGACGACGCTCGGACGGCGGCGGCGTTGGCCGGCCGGATCCTGCGGAAAGCCTTCGCCAAACCCTAGGCGACCGGGCTTCTCCAGAGGTATGGGTCGCGCTCCAGAGAAAGGGTGCACCTTCACCATTTCCCGCAGCCGCACCCCCTCACACTGCCATAAACCCCTTAAACACGATGTTGACCAGGGACATACAACCGTTACTATTTGTCGGCAGGCTAGGCACCGGCGACCCTTCTGCGAGCGACATCGGGGTGGAGCTATGACCGACTGGGATCATCAGGACGAACGCCCACCCGACTTAACGTATTCTCGGCTACCGACCTTGCCGTTCTTCAGAGGATCGGTTCCGCTCAAGATCTATGAGAGCGATCAGTACATATTTGCCACCAGCAAGGATGTAGAAACAAATCTGGAAATATATAATAAAGAAAAAATCGAACTTCGATATCACTATGTGATGGCCGTAAAAGATAAAGAAACAAAATCAATCATTTACTATATTACACTAGAAGAAAGAAAGGCACCCTATCTCTTCTTTTGTTATTTTGGAACGGACGGGACTCATTATAATTTGGGCAAGTGGGACGGCCCGGTCCCAGCCGATATCGACAGCTTCATTGTCAAAGCTTTCGAGTTCCTTCGAAAGAAGCTGCACATAACGGAAGGGGCCTACCTGGTTCTGAACCTAGTCAATTGATGGCCCCTGACGTCGGTCTTTCCTCATATCCGCGGCATGCCGCTCAGCCCGGCGGTGCCGCCTCCTCTTTCGCCTTCTCTGCATCGCCACCCTTCTGGAATCGCGACGCGCCGTAGCGGAGCAGCAGCGCCGCGCCGGCGAGCACGAGGATCGAGACCGCGAGAATGATGATCCGCTCTTCGCTCAGCGCCTCGACCTCGACGAGGGTGCGGGTGATGACGGTGATGGTGACGTAGAGCAGGAACTCGACCGGCAGCTCGTTGGTCTGGAAGTAGATCCCGACCATGGCGCCGAGCTCCAGATAGATGAACAACAGCAGGATGTCGTGAATGCCGGCGCTGCCGTGCTCGATCATCTCCAGATAGTCGGCCACCGCCGACCAGACGATGGTGCCGCCGATCACGAACAGCGCCAGGAGCTGGAAAGTGCGCACCAGCCGGTCGCCCACGCGCTCGACGGTATCCTCGACCCGCTCGCCCAACCGCTCCGCCCGCTTCAGTTCCATGCCTCTCCCCCTATGTCCGCCTGTCGACCCCGAGATCGCCTTCATACCTGCGTGCCCGAAGATCGCAAGCCGGACGGAGACCATCCTATCATCATTCCGAATTGATCATCGCCATAGCTATCGGGAAGCATGATATAGGAGTCGCAGACTGCGAGAGCCCTTCTAGGGAGAGTCGCCATGCATCCCCTCAGCCCGTCCGACCTCAGGATCTTCGAAGCGACGGCGCGTCTCGGCGGCATGAACCGGGCCGCGAGCGAGCTCAACACGGTCCAGTCCAACGTCACCACGCGAATCCGTCATCTGGAGGCGCAGCTCGATTCGAAGCTGTTCGAGCGTCACGGTCGCGGCATATCACTGACCTCGGCGGGGCACCGGCTGCTGCCCTACGCCCGGCGGATCGCCGCCCTGCTCGGAGAAGCGCAGCGCGCGGTCCGGGACGAGGGGGCACCGGCCGGGCCCCTCACCATCGGCTCGCTGGAGAGTACCGCGGCGATCCGGCTGGCGGGCCGGCTCACCGCCTATACGACCGCCTTTCCGGACGTCGACCTGACCTTGAGGGCGGGGACGACCTGCGAGATGGTCGACCAGGTCCTCGACCACACGCTCGAAGGCGCCTTCGTGTGCGGGCCGGTCGATCATCCCGACCTCTGCGAGGAGACGGTGTTCGAGGAGGAACTGGTCCTCATGTCCGCCGCCGTCTTCCCGTCAGCCGAAGCGGCCCTGGATGCGAAAGGCTTGCGGGCGATCGTGCTTCGCGAGGGGTGCAGCTATCGCCAGAAGCTCGAGGCCTTCCTTGCGCGACGGGGAATCGCCGGTGCCCGGAAGCTCGAATTCGGCACGCTGGAGGCCATTGTCTCCTGCGTCGGCGCCGGCCTCGGGATCACCATGCTGCCGCGAGCCCTGGTCACCGAGGCACACCGGACAGGGCGCATCGCCCTCCACACTCTGCCGCCCGAGGAGGCGCGGGTCGAGACGGTGTTCGTCCGACGCCGCGACGCCTTTCTTTCGACGGCCCTGACGGCCTTCCTGGAGACCGTGCGATCCGGCTGATGAGCATGTCGGATCAGGCATATCACCGAGCGCGATAAGGCTGATCATAAACGACCATTTTTCATGAACAGATAATCGGCCTACCGTCGCCGGCGATTGGAGGACTTTTTTTTGGACTCGCGACTCGCCGCCGACGAACCGGAGTTTACACGGGGCACGGCCGCCATCGGCCCCGTGGCAGCCGGGCTATGTTCCACGCTCGTAGGGATCGGGCTGGGGCGCTTCGCCTACTCGGCCCTCATCCCCGTCCTGATCGAGCATGGCTGGTTCTCGGCCACGGACGCCGTCTATCTGGGCGCCGCCAATCTGGCCGGCTATCTGATCGGGGCGGTCTCTGCCCGCTGGGCGACGCACCTCGCCCCCACCCGCCTGACGATCAGGCTGACGATGCTCGCCGTCTGCGCCTCCTTCTTCGCCTGCACCTTCCCCCTGCCGTTCGCCTGGTTCTTCTTCTGGCGGCTGGTCTCTGGCATCGGCGGCGGGGTGCTGATGATCCTCGCCCCGTCGCTGGTCCTCTCGCGGGTCGCACCGTCGCTACGCGGCCTTGCGGGCGGGGTGATGTTCGCGGGCGTCGGCGTCGGCATCGTCGGCTCGGCGACGGTCGTGCCGCTGCTGGCGGACGCCGGCCCCGATAGTGCCTGGCTGGCGCTCGGCGCCATCGCCCTGGCGGCGACCGTCGCGACCTGGATGGCCTGGCCGGACTCCGAACCGGGTCGGACGTCGTTCGGGCAGACCGCGGCGCTGTCGTCGCCCGCCGCACGGTTCCGCGTCCATATCCTCTCCGCGGCCTACGGTCTCGCGGCCCTCGGACTGGTCGCCCACATGGTCTTTCTCGTCGACTACGTGGCGCGCGGGCTTGGCCGGGGGCTCGACGCGGCCGCCCTCTGCTGGGCGCTGTTCGGGGTGGGCGCGGTGCTGGGTCCCGTCATCGCCGGCCGCATCGCCGACCGGTTCGGCTTCGGCCCGACGATCCGGGCGCTGTTGCTGGCCGAGGCCCTCGGCGTCGGCGTGCTGGTCTGGACCGCGACACCGACCGTCCTCGCGGTATCGAGCCTCCTGGTCGGCGCCCTGGTCCCCGGCCTCGTCCCTGTCGCCCTCGGCCGGGTGCGGGAGCTTCTGGAAACCGAAGCGGCCCGCCGCGCGGGGTGGAGCACCGCCACGGCCGCCTTCGCCCTCGGCCAGGGCGCCGGCGGCTACGGGTTCTCCTATCTTTTCGGCGTCACGGGCGATTACCGGCTGCTGTTCGCGGTCGGCGCCGCGGCGGTGGCCCTGGGACTGGTGATCGACCTCGCCGGCAACCGGCGGGGCCGTCCGGGCTGATCTATGCGGGCTCGCCCCTGCGCCCCTCGACGAACGCTGCGTAGCCCCGCGCCCTGAGTTCGCAGGCCGGGCAGGCGCCGCAGCCATAGCCCCAGGCATGCCGCCGGTCGCGGTCGCCGCGATAGCAGCTGTGGGTCTCCTCGACGACGATGTCGACCAGAGCTTCGCCGCCCAGAGTCTCGGCCAGCACCCAGGTCGCCGCCTTGTCGATCCACATCAGCGGCGTGTGGAGGACGAAGTTCCGCTGCATGCCGAGGTTGAGTGCGACCTGCATCGCCTTGATGGTGTCGTCGCGGCAGTCGGGATAGCCCGAATAGTCGGTCTCGCACATGCCGCCCACCAGATGCCGGAGGCCGCGGCGATAGGCGAGCGCGGCGGCGAAGGTGAGGAAGACGAGATTGCGTCCGGGCACGAAGGTGGTGGGAAGGCCCTCCGCCCCCATCGCGATCTCGGCGTCGCGGGTGAGCGCAGTGTCGGAGAGCGCGCCGAGGACACCGAGGTCCAAGGTATGGTCCTCGCCCAGCCTCTCTGCCCAGGCTGGGAAGGCCTCAGCGATCCGCGCCCGCACCTGCGCCCGGCAGTCGAGCTCCACCTTGTGCCGCTGACCGTAGTCGAAGCCCACCGTCTCCACGCGCGCGAAGCGCTCCAGCGCCCAGGCGAGGCAGACGGTCGAATCCTGCCCGCCGGAGAACAGAACGAGCGCGCTTTCGTCAGCCACCGTCATACTCAGCCCAGCAGTCGGGCGTCTCGTAGACGATCACCTGACTCAAGGGCGCAAGCGCGGGTTTCGCTCTCGCCCAAATCCACAGGGCGATGTTTTCGGCGGTCGGATTCTCCAGCCCCTCGATGTCGTTCAGATAGGCGTGATCCAGCCGGTCGAGCAGCGGCTTGAAGGCGGCTTCGATGTCGAAGAAGTCGATGACGAACCCCGTCTCGGGATCGACCGGGCCTTCGAGCTTCAGGACCACGCGGTAGGAATGGCCGTGGAGACGAAAGCAGCGGTGACCCTCCGGAACGTTGGGCAGCCGGTGCGCCGACTCGAAGGTAAAGGCTTGGGCGATCTTCATCTCAGTCCCAGCAGCTTATGGGTCTGGAGGGAGAGCCGCCACAACGGCCGCTCCATGCAGGTGCGGATGGCGGCGCGGGTGTTGGCCTCGCGGTCGGGCCCGTCCATCGGCTGAAGCAGGAAATGGCGGAAGGCCAAGCCTTCGAACCGCTCGGGCTCGGCGCCCGCCTGGGGATAGACCAGCTTCAACTCGTCGCCCCGTTCCTGCACAAGCACCGCCCCCGCTTTCGGGCTGACGGTGATCCAATCGAGCCCCTCCGGTGCCGCCACCGTGCCGTTGGTCTCGACCGCGATCTCGAAACCACGTCCATGCAGCGCGTCGATCAGCGCCGAATCGAGCTGCAGCAGCGGCTCGCCACCGGTGCAGACGACGAAGGGCCGACCGCCGCCCGGCCATCGCGACGCCACCGCCGCGGCGACATCCTCGGCCGAGCCGAACCGCCCGCCGCCATCTCCGTCGACGCCGACGAAGTCGGTGTCGCAGAAGGTACAGACCGCCTTCGCCCGGTCCTCCTCCCGCCCCGACCACAGATTGCAGCCCGTGAACCGGCAGAACACCGCCGGCCGCCCGGCATTGGCGCCCTCGCCCTGCAGGGTGAAGAAGATTTCCTTGATCGCGTAGGTCATGGCCCCGGCCCTTCCGAAGCTGGCCGGCGAGTCAACGCTGGTGACCCCTACGGGACTCGAACCCGTGTTTTCGCCGTGAAAGGGCGATGTCCTAGACCGCTAGACGAAGGGGTCGATGCGGCTCGGCGCGCTTATACGGGGGGGGTGGCGCTCCCGTCAACTGCGGTGCGGCATACCCTTGCATACACTGCGTCGTCGCGAGGTCTGGAGGGCCGTGGCGATCCGGGATGGCGGCCGGTCCGGATTGCCGCGTCGCTTCGCGCCTCGCAATGACGGGTGTCCTGCGGATTCACCTCCGACCCAGCAGCACGTCCTTGGCCTCGTTGATCTTGGCGGCCAGGTAATCGCTGCCCCCGCGGTCGGGGTGGTTGGCGAGCATCAGACGTCGGTGGGCTTCCTTGATGTCGTCGGGGCCGGCGCCGGACTCGAGCCCGAGGACGTGCAGGGCTTCGTCATGGCTCATACCGCCGCGGCGACCGGTGGAAGACCCACTGCCCTCTCCCGCGCCGGCCTGCTGCTCCTGGCCCCGATCCTGCCGCCGCCAGTCCGGGCCGTGGATGCGGTCAAGGTAGGCTTCGAGGATGCTCGCCCCCTGCTCGTCGGCGCTCCGCAACTCGGCCAGCAGCGCGCACTGATCGGTGAGGGACAACGAATCGAGTTCGGCGCCCTGAAAGCGGCCCTTGCGCACATGGCCGGTCATGGCGCCGGTCGAGAGGTCGAGGCGCATCGACAGGTAATCGGTATCGACCGCCGAGCTGCCGCTCGCCGTCCCGGCGTTGCCCGTCGAGCCCGTCCCCCCGTAGCCATAGCCGTAACCGGCCCGGCTGGAACCGCCATAGGGGCCGGCGCCGGGGCGATTCCGCCGCCACGCCCGCCAAAGCTGATAGAAGAGCGGCGCCCCGCGGAGAGCCTTCCACCCCCAGGCCGAGAGCGCCGCCGGGATGCCCGCCAGCAGAACCTGGCCGCGGAGGATCAGGAGCAGTGCCAGCACACCGCCCAGGATGATCGCCACCCATTTGAACGCCTGGGTAAGAGTCGCCGTGTTCGCGGTCACGAACAGCCGCCCCAGCACATAGACCATGCCGAGCAGCGCCGATCCCATCAGCAGATAGGTCATCGCCGGCCGCCGACCTGATGGGCGATCCTCAGGGCCTCGCCCCCGCTCCTGCGTCCGTAGTCCTCAAGGGCCACCGGGCCGCCGACGGCATAGACGGCGACCGCGCGAAGAAGCTCGCGCAGGGTATCGGCGCTGGCCGCATCGAAGCGGCAATAGGCGCCCTTGGTGAGCGTCGCGATCTGCCGGTAGGCCTGCTCGGCGGTCGGGTCGCGGCCTTCATGGAACATGAACGCCCTGACGCCGCGAAGCGCGAGCTGGCCGGCACCCGGCGCGAGTTCCTCCAGCGGCTCCTCGCAGCAGTCGCCGATATAGACGAGCGCGTTCACTTTCTCCCGTCCCGTCTCGGCAATGGCGTGGTCCAGGACGCGCGCGATCTGGGTCCGGCCGCCCAGACACTGGATGCGCACCATGTAGTCGGTCAGCGCACGGGCGTCCGTCATCCAGGGAGACACGTCGAACTGACCGAAGCCGCGGAAGGAGGCGAGCTGGACCGAGAGGTTGCCGATCTCGGCCGTGGCCGCGAACATCTCGGCTTGAAGATGGCAGGCACGGTCCCAGGTCGGCTGGCGGCTGGCGGTGGCGTCCATGCCGAACAGCAACCGGCCACGCCCGGTCCCCGCATGGGCCACCGGCGTCCGCTTCACCGTCTCCAGGAACGCCTGGACCTCGCGATCGCTCGCCTGCCCAGGCAGCTTGCCCCGGCCGTCCGACATCGCGGCCGATACCTCCCGATTCGTTCTTGCCGTTCCTCCTAAGATTGGGAACGGATGGGGCCGACTTCCAGCGGAACCAGCTTCATCCGTCATCGCGCAACTTGATCGTGCCATCCGCGCCCTGGGCCGGCCCTGTCCAGCAGCGACCACGCTTGATCAAGCCGTGGGCCGCATGGCCAATCCATGTAATTATTTATTAAATCAGTATATTAGACTGATAGTCTAATTTTTTACATCAAGAATTCTGCACTCTAGGCCGTCTCGGCGTAATGCGTCGGGGCGGCCGGCAGGTTGAGGATCTCGACCAGCGCCCTGACCTCGTCTCGGGCGGCCAGATGCGACATCGTCAACTCCACTCCGGCGCCGGGCTCGCGGAGATCGAGCAGCGTCAGCCCTTTGAGGAACAGCTCTCGGAAGATGACCCGCTCGCCGAAGCCGGTGGCGAGGCGGAAGCCGATGCGGCGCGAGAGCTTCTCCAGCACCTGCATGACGTCGCGCTTGTTGCGGGCGTCGAGGCTGCTCAGGCGGTTCCGCATCACGATCCAGTCGATCGACGAGCCGTCGCGCATCGCCCGCTCCTTCTTCTGCTCCCACACCATCTCGGCATAGAGGCTGGGGCGGCGGACGGCGAGCGTGTCGGGGTCGACGGTCGCCAGCATGTCGAGGTCGATGAAGCTGTCGTTCAGCGGCGTGATCAGGGTGTCGGCATAGGAATGGGCGAGCCGGGACAGGCGGTGGTCGCTTCCCGGACTGTCGATGACGACGATGTCGGTCTCGGCGAGAAGGTCCTTGAGAGCAAAGATGAAGCGTGTCCGCTCGTCCTCGTAACCCATTGTCGGGTCTTCGTTTTCGCTGTGCGCGACGAGCCGGTGCTGCGGCAGCGGAAGGCTGATGCCCTTATCGCGACAGAAGGTCGTGCGATTCTCGATGTAGCGGGTCAGCGTCTTCTGGCGGGAGTCGACGTCCATGCTGCCGACGGTGAACCCCAGCCTGAGCAGGCTGACGATGAGATGCATGGCCGTCGTCGATTTGCCCGAGCCGCCCTTCTCGTTGCCGACGACGACGATGCGTGTGGTCGGATTCTGTCGCATGCCGCCCCGTTTCGCTCACTCCACCTCGAACGAAGGTACCGGTGCGGCGGAACGGGTCAAGAAACTTGGCGATCATCCGGGCCTTCAGCCCTCTCCCTTCAGGAGGAGCGGTGCTTCCGCCTTCAACCAGAGTCTGACGAAGTCGTTGCCCGGCCGCACCGTTTCGCCCCCTCCCTGCCCTCCCCCTCCGGGAGAGGGAATGAGCGAAGCGGTTCTCCCTTTCGCGCTCCAAGCGCAAAGATGATTTGGCGGCGCCGGGAATTGCGGGGCGGACCGCACTTCGCCATAGTCCGCAGCAACCGACCTTCACTTTCTACGAGAGAGACGTTCCATGGCCGATCAAGCGACCAAGCCTCTCCTGTTCAGCCCGCTGACGATTCGCGGGACGACGATCCGCAACCGCACCGTGGTCTCGCCGATGTGCCAGTACTCGGCCAAGGACGGGATCGCCAATGCCTGGCACCTGGTGCATCTGGGGCAGATGGCGACCGGCGGTGCCGGGCTGATCTTCACCGAGGCGGCGGCCGTCGAAGCGCGCGGGCGAATCACCCATGGCGATCTCGGCCTGTGGAACGACGCGCAGGTCGAGGCGCTGAAGCCGATCGTCGACTTCATGAGGGCCCATGACGCGACGCCCGCCATCCAGCTCGCCCATGCCGGCCGCAAGGCCAGCATGCAACGGCCGTGGTACGGGAACGGTCCGCTGGACGACACCGACCGCGCCCGTGGCGACGAGCCGTGGGAGGTGGTCGCACCGGTGGCGGAGCCGGTCGGGCCCGGCTGGCTGATGCCGCACGCGCTGACCACCGCCGAGGTCGAGACCATCGTCGAGAGCTGGGCCAAGGCGGCCAAGCGCGCCCTCGCCGCCGGCTTCGAGGTGATCGAGATCCACGGCGCCCACGGCTACCTGATCCACGAATTCCTCTCGCCGCTCTGCAACACCCGCAACGACAAGTACGGCGGCGACCGCGAGGGCCGCATGCGCTTCCTGATGGAGGTGATCGACGCGGTCCGCAGCGAGTGGCCGGCGGACAAGCCGCTGTTCCTCCGCATCTCCTCGATCGATGCGGCCGAGAACGGCTGGACGATCGAGGATTCGGTCGCCCTCGCCGCGGCGGTGAAGGAGCGCGGGGTCGACGTGATCGACTGCTCGTCCGGCGGCATCGCCGGCGCGGTGACGGCCCAGCTCGTCCCGCGCATGCCGGGCTTCCAGGTCCCCTTCGCCGCCCAGATCCGCGAAGAGACCGGCATCCTCACCCAGGCGGTGGGCCTGATCCTCGACGGACCCCAGGCCGAGGAGGTGCTGCAGAGCGGCGGCGCCGACCTGATCGCCGTCGGCCGCGAAGTCCTCTACAACCCGCACTGGCCTCACCACGCCGCCCGTGAGCTGGACGCCGATCCCGAATACGAGGCTTGGCCGGAGCAGTACGGCTGGTGGCTCACCCGCCGCCAGAAGGTCATCGACCTCTCGCGCGAAGCGGGGATGATGCGCTAGAGCACGATCGCCCCCCGTTTCCTCGTCATTGCCGGGCTCGACCCGGCGATCTATGGTGCCGCGGCGAACGAGGTGCCCGGCGCGACGCCGGGCATGACGAAGAATTAAGGCGGTATGTCACAACTATTCCGTAACCTCCCTATTTCCCGTGCTTTTCTTCCCCACCACGCCATCGTCATTGCGAGCCGGAGGCGAAGCAATCCAGACCGGCCGCCGATGGATTGCCGCGTCGCTGCGCGTCTCGCAATGACGGGTGTGGGGGCTCGCCGTCCATGACCGACCGCGTCGATACCGTCGTCATCGGGGCCGGGGTCGTGGGCCTCGCTGTCGCCCGCAAGCTGGCGCAAGCCGGGCGCGAGGTGATCATCCTGGAAGCGGCCGACCTGATCGGCAGCGAGACCAGTTCGCGGAACAGCGAAGTCATCCACGCCGGCATCTACTATCCGACCGGCAGTCTGAAGGCGCAGCTCTGTGTCGCCGGCAAGCACGCCCTCTACGACTACTGCACGGAGCGGGAAATCCCCCACCGGCGTTGCGGCAAGCTGATCGTCGCCACTGACGAGTCGCAGATCGCGACGCTGGAAGCGCTGAAGGCGAAGGCGGCGGAGAACGACGTCCCCGACCTCGAGATGATCTCGGGCGCCGAAGCCCAGGCGATGGAGCCGGCGGTGCGCTGTGTCGCCGCGCTGATCTCGCCGTCGACGGGAATCATCGACAGCCATGCCCTGATGCTGAACTACCAGGGCGACGCGGAGAACGCCGGAGCGGTCACCGTCTTCAACAGTCGGGTGGTGCGCGGCAAGATCGACGACACCGGCATCACTTTGGCCGTCGCCGACGAGGACGCGGGCGAATACGAGGTGGAGGCCGAGATCGTCGTCAACAGCGCCGGGCTGTGGGCGCAAGCGGTCGCGGGATCGATCGAGGGCATGCCGGCCGAGAGCGTGCCGCCCACCTATTACGCCAAGGGCAACTACTTCACCCTGGCCGGCGGGCGGCCGTTCGGGCGGCTGATCTACCCGGTGCCGGAGCCGGGCGGCCTCGGCGTCCACGTCACCATCGACCTTGGGGGTCAGGTCCGCTTCGGCCCCGACGTCGAGTGGATCGACTCGATCGACTACAGCCTCGACGCCAGCCGCGGCGACAAGTTCTACGAGGCCGTCCGACGCTACTTCCCGGACCTCAAGGACGGCGCCCTCCAGCCGGGCTATACGGGTATCCGGCCCAAGGTGACGCCCAAGGGGACCCAGGCTGCGGACTTCATGATCCAGGGGCCCGCCACGCATCAGGTGCCGGGTCTGGTCAACCTGTTCGGGATCGAATCGCCCGGCCTCACCGCCTCACTGGCCATCGCCGACATGGTGGCGGAGAAGCTCGGACTCGCGTGAAATCTTCCCGCTAACTACCTGATCTGCGGTCATTCCCGCGAAGTCTGTCCCCGCGTCGGCGGGGAGCGGGAATCCGGATGCCATCGCACGCCCTCTGGGCCCCCGCCTTCGCGGGGGCGACGCGAAAATGAGGCGGAGGCGACGGAGAGGTCGTAGAGAGGACGAGGCGGGGCCGCCTCCCCCGTTCAGCTCGCCTTGCGGACGCGCTCGTCGATGCGGACCTTGGTGCCCGGCGTCGGCATCGAGGTGCCGTCTTCCTTGATCGTGTCGTAGACCGCCGGCGAAGTGATCTCCAGGAGCTCCAGGTCTTCCGAATACTCCCGCAGCTCGTGCAGGGTGTTGCCGGGAATGGTGACCGCGTCGCCTTCCTCGTAGCGGATCTCCTCGTCGCGGTCGCGGTAGTAGAAGCTCACCCAACCCTTCAGCACCATGGCGAACTGCCAGTTGACGACGTGGCGGTGCAGCCCGTTATGGCCGCCGTGGAGATGCTTGGCCTTGATGATGTGGGCGTGGCAGTTGCCGAGTGTTGCGTCGGCAAAGCCCAAGTCACGGTAGACGAACTCCTCACGCAGGCCGTCGGTCTCATATTCCGCGCCCTTGGCCCGACTGACGACGAACTTGTAATCGGCGGGGCTCGCGTTCTTCTTCTCGGCGGCGATAGTGGCCATGTTTCCCTCCAGTGTTTCCCGGTTCGGCCTTTGTCATGCAGGCCGGTCATGCGCATTGTGGCGCGCCCATCGGCCCACCGCAATGGACCGCCCGCGAAGCGCGTCGACCACATCTGAGGACATTTCCACCGGCGGCCCTATGATATGGATTAACATCAGCGCTGCCCGGCGGATAATGGAGGCAATGGCCATACCTTCGACGGCCCCAAGGCGTCGCCGCACCCTGCCGGTGCTGGGGCTCATATTCTGCCTGATCTGCACGGCGCTGACCGCACCGGCGTCGGCCGCCGACAACAAGCGCTTCAACGAAGCCCTGCTCTCCTATCAGTACGGGGACTACTCGGAGGCCTTCCGGAAGTTCCTTTCGCTCGCCGACGAAGGTGACTCGGACGCCCAGTACTATGTCGGGTTCATGTACGCGCAGGGGCTGGGAGTCGCCCAGAACTACGAGGAAGCCGCCGACTGGTACGAGCGGGCAGCGCTCCAGGGGCACGCCCCGGCGCAGAATTACCTCGGCCTGCTCTACTACGAGGGCAAGGGAGTCGATAAGGATTTCCGCTCGGCCTTCATCTACTTCGAGCTCGCCGCGGCGCAGGGCAACCAGGACGGCGTCAACAATCGCCTGATCGTCGCCCGCAAGATGACGACCGACCAGATCACCGAGGCACAGAAGGCGGCTGGCCGACTGATCCGCAAGATCGACACCAGCGAGGGCATCCGTCTGCCCAACAGCCTCGGCAGCGGCGTCGTCGTCTCCGCCGCCGGCCATGTGCTGACACATCGGTCGGTCATCGACGGCTGCAAGCTGATCAAGGTGCGTCACGGCAAGACCGTCGAGGATGCCGACGTGGCCTTGAAGGACGAATTCAACGATCTGGTGCTGCTTTCGACCGACCCCGGCATCGGCGATCCCGCGATCATGGGCGCCGGCGAACCGGAAGACGGCGCCGAGTTGGTGATGTTCGCTCACCACATCGACGACGACCTGGCGATCTCCCCGAACATCGCCGAGACCACCGTTATCAACACGCCGAACCTCGTCCGGACGGACCGCCGCTATTTCGAGGTCTCTCCGCCCGACGGCATGAACAGCGAGAACGGCGCCCCGCTCTACGATGCCAAGGGCGCTCTGGTCGGGATCGTCGTCACCGGAATCCGCCCGGAAAGCATCGGCCGGGTGAAAGGCGCGTTGCCGGAGAAGATGACCTTCGCCATGCGCGCCGACCTGATGAGTGTCTTGATGCACATCAACGGCATCGGGTTCGTCAAGGCCAAGGCCGACCCGGACGGGGCAACCGACGTCGAGACCGCTGAATCCGCGTCGGCAGTGGCGGTCGAATGCTGGCTAGGCGAAGGCCGGACGATCAACCCCGGCGCCATCAGCCGCATGCGGCAGGCGGGGCAGTAGGCAGCTTTCAGCGTCCGGCCTTCAAGGCCGGACGCATAGAATCATAGCGTTGGAAGCTGATAGCGCCGGGCTGTGGGTCCTGCCGTCGACGACGGAACCTCAGGCGATGACGCGGAGGTCGGTATCCTCGGCAGGTGCCGCCGGCAGGGGAAGTTCCAGATGCAGGCGGCCCGGCGCCCGCTTGTCGGACGGTGTCGGGATCGGCGCGAAGCCCATGCTGTTGTAAAGACCAAGCGCCTCTTCCATCGTCGGCAGGGTCTGGAGCCGGAGCGCCCGGTAGCCGAGCTCGGCGGCGTAGCCCGCCACCGCCATCACCAGTGCCCGCCCGACACCCTGCCCGCGGAAGGCGGGACGCACATAGAGGCGCCGCATCTCGCAGCGCTCGTCATCGATCCGGGACAGCGCGATACAGCCGGCAGGACGCTCGCCCTCGCCCACCTTGGCCAGCAAGAGGACACCTGCAGGCATCACATAGGGGCGCGGCAACAAGGCGAGTTCCTTGTCGAAGCCGACGAAGCACTGCTTGTCGGTGTGCCATGCCTCGTACTCGCGAAAAAGCCACGCCACCTCGGTGACGTCGTCCGGCTCCTCCGCAATCACGATATCGATCATGGCTCCACTCCCCAACGGCGGGCGACTTCATTACGCTGAAGCGCTAGCCACTGCAAGAGAATCACGGCCGGCGCAGTGGTTATTTGGTTACCGCAGGCGGCAACGGCCTCGTCCAGGGGAACGACGACCACCCGGATGTCCTCCACCTCCTCTTCCAGGCCGTGAATGCCGCCGGCCGCCGACGCGTCGACCCGCCCGACATAGAGATCGGTGCGCTCGCTGGTGCCACCGGGACTGAGCCAGTACTTGCCGATATGGATGATGTCGGACACCGTGCATCCCGCTTCCTCGACGGCTTCCCGCCGGGCGACGCTCTCGGGACTCTCGCCCCCTTCGACGATCCCGGCCACGACTTCCACAAGCCATGGACCGGCCTCGCCGCGCGCGGCCGCGCCTCTGAACTGCTCGACCAGGACGACGAGCGACAGCTTCGGGTCGTAAAGCAGGATGCAGGCGGACTCGCCACGCTCGAAAATCTCGCGGGTGAAGACCGGCGTCCACTGCCCGTCGTAGCGCAAATGCCTCATGTGAACGCGGTCGAGGCGAAAGAATCCCTCGAAGGCCGGTTCCCGGCGCACGAACTCGATCCGCGGTTCACCCTTCGGGCCGCCAAGATCGTCGCGCCAACTCATTCGGCCAGGACCTTTTCGTAGACGCCACGATCACCCGCTCCGAACGTCACGAAGACGATGCGGTCGATCGCGGCCGGCGCCTTGCGCGCCTCGGCGACGGCGATCCGGGCGGCGCGCTCGATGGGAAAGCCGTAGGCGCCGGTACTGATCGAGGGAAAGGCGATCGACTTGATGCCATTCTCGACTGCGACAGCGAAGCAGCGTCGATAGCAGCTCGCCAGCAAGTCATCCTCCCGGTGGTTGCCGCCATGCCAGACCGGGCCGACGGTGTGGATCACCTTGCCGGCCGGAAGCCGGTAGCCGCCGGTAATCTTGGCGTCGCCGGTGTCGCAGCAGCCGAGCGTCCGGCATTCGGCCAGAAGGTCGGGTCCCGCGGCGCGATGGATGGCGCCGTCGACACCACCGCCGCCGAGCAGACTGTTGTTGGCCGCGTTGACGATCGCATCGACCGCCAGCCTGGTGATGTCTCCTTGGACGAGTTCGATCCGATCCGTCATCGTCCCTCCTCCGCGCCGACGAAAAGCCTATCTTCGTTTCGATGACCATAGCGACAAGAGTATCCAGCGGCGGAAGTGCCACAGCATCCTGGCGCAAGCCGTCTAAGATGGTACCTCCAGCTAATTATCATAGCGTCGAAGCGTCGTTTCGATGATCGAGGGTGAAGACAGAGTTGTCGGCGTTCTTCTCGCCGGCGGGCAATCGCGCCGGATGGGCGGCGGCGACAAGTGTCTGAACGAAATCGGCGGCGCCACGATCCTGGAGCGTGTCATTGCGGCTGCCCGACCGCAGGTCGATCACCTCATCCTGAATACCAACGGCGAGGCTCGCCGCTTCGCCGCCTACGGTCTGACCGTCGTGCCCGACGACCCGGCGGAGTTCGCCGGCCCCTTGTCCGGGGTCCTGGCCGGAATGGAGTGGGCGGCGACCCATGCATCCGAGTGCCCATGGCTGGCGAGCTTTCCGACCGATACGCCGTTTCTTCCCCGAACGCTGGTCGCCAGATTGCTGGCCGGGGTAGAGAACGGCGCCGACATCGCCTGCGCCACCTCCGGCGGTCGCCTGCACCCCGTGTGTGCGCTATGGCCGGTCGGGCTTCGCGCCGAGCTCCGGCGAGCGCTGCACCAGGAAGGTCTGCGCGAGGTGCGGCAATGGGCTCGCCGCTACCAAGTGGCGGAGGTCCCGTTCGAGACGGCGCCGGTCGATCCGTTCTTCAACGTGAACCGGCCGGAAGACCTGATTGCGGCCGAGGCAATTCTGGCCGAGGCTGCGATGGGAGGTGAACCATGACCGACGACACACGCGGCTTTCTCCGCCGCTGGTCGAAGCTGAAGGCCGCCCGCCGCGCGGGCGAAGACGTCACCGACGAAATGGCGATGGCCGAGGAAGAGGAGGAAGCGGCACAGGCGCAGGAGCCCGCTCCGCCCCCCTCGGAAGTACGACCAGCCACGCCGAGCAAGGGATTCGCCGCTTCGATCCGTCAGGTGGCTCAAAAGATGGAAGAGAGCCGGAACAAGGACGGAAAGGACGACGACGACGAGGACGGCCCGCCGGACGAACCGGTGCGCACTTCTTAACCTGCGTCAACGGGCCCTCGCGCTCCGTGGACTACCTTACCGCTTCCTGACCGGTTAGGTTCTGTATCAAGGGCTGAGCCCAGATCTCGTGGAGGAAACGATCAATGAATATCGATAGTCAGCGTCAGGCCGCGGTGGATGCGTGCCTCGATAAGGTTCGGGGTGAGATCGCGCAGGATGGCGTGACGCGCGATGCCCTCGCACGGGTATCGAAGCATCTCGTGAACCTGGCCAGCCAAGCCGAGCTGTTCACGGAAAGCCAGTTCCCGCCACCCAGCGGCGGCGAGCGAAGCACTGTCTATCGCCTGTCCGAGGATGACGATCACAGCAACGCCCTCTATGTCGTGTCGGAACGGTCCGGCGTTGCGTCGCCGCCGCACGACCACAAGACCTGGGCCGTGATCGCCGGCATCAAGGGCGAGGAGCTGAACCGGCTCTATGACCGGCTCGACGACGGCAGCGAAGACGGCAAGGGCGAGATCAAGCAGCGCACCGAGGTCGTCATCCAGAAGGGCGTCGGCGTCGCCTATATGCCGGAGGACATCCACAGCATTCACTGCTTCACCGAACAGCCGACGGTGACGCTGCATCTCTACGGCCGGGCGATCGACCGCCAGACCGACCGCATCCGGTTCAACACCGAGACCGGCACGACCGAATACTTCACGCCCAACGAGATCCGCTAATGGCAAGCCGCATCGCCGCCGCGTCCTTACGGGCGCGGCTGACGCGGCCCGACGGTGAGCTCGCCCTCCTCGACGTACGCGAGGAGGGCGTGTTTTCCAGAGGCCATCTGCTCACGGCTTCGAGCTTGCCGCTCAGCCGGCTGGAAATTCGGGTCGACGCCCTGGTCCCGCGGCGGAACACGGCGATCGTCGTCTGCGACGGCGGCGAGGGCCTGGCCGAGCGGGCCGCAGAGCGGCTGGAAAGCTTCGGCTACACCGACGTCTCGATTCTCGACGGCGGTATCGAGGCGATGGTGGCCGAAGGGTCGGTTCTGTTCGAAGGCGTCTACGTGCCGAGCAAGGCATTCGGCGAGTTCGTCGAGCATCGCTACGACACCCCGCGTATCACCGCGGCCGAACTGGCCAAGCTCCGGGATGCGGGCACCGACATGGTGATCCTCGACAGCCGGCCGCTTCGCGAATACCGGCGCATGAACATCCCCGACGGCGTCAGCGTGCCGGGGGCCGAGCTCGTCCACCGCATTCACGATATCGCCCCCTCGCCCGATACCCTGGTGGTCGTGAACTGCGCCGGGCGCACCCGCAGCATCATCGGCGCACAATCTCTGATCAATGCCGGCACGCCCAATCGGGTGGTCGCCCTGGAAAACGGCACCATGGGCTGGAATCTGGCCGGCTTCCAGTGCGAGCACGGCCAGGAACGGCGTCCGCCGACGATGACGGAGGACGGCAAGGCCTGGGGCCGGGAGGCGGCGGCACGGGTCGCGGCGCGCTTCGGCGTCCGCAAGGTCGACTGGGCGACGGTCGAGCGC
>MDTD01027455.1_pt1 | contig 40089 bp, 36 predicted proteins | sample 811221 | NCBI WGS metagenome assembly MDTD01 (sample SAMN05326646, study PRJNA326480) | marine metagenome | isolation source: seawater | place: Pacific Ocean: South West | collected 2011
CCCTAAACCCTAAACCCTAAACCCTAAACCCTAAACCCTAAACCCTAAACCCTAAACCCTAAACCCTAAACCCTAAACCCTAAACCCTAAACCCTAAACGGCGCCATAAATCACGTTTTGTAGTCAATGGTAAAACGCGTTTAAAACTCTTCTACAACTACGTACCGCGCGTGCGAATGTAAGTAAACCAATCGGTCGGGATCAGATGGACTTGTTTTGCTTGAACTTTTTGATCGCCTCGGCGAGATTCATGCCGCCAATGGCGGCGGTCAACGTCTGCGCCGCCAACGCCGCCGCGTCGACATCTTTTCTCGACAAGTAGGGCGGCGGCTCCGTCTCGCCCGCGATGGTGACGCTCGTAAACATTTCACCCTCCGCCAACCCGAGCTGTTCGTACACCTCTTGCAAATCGTCAACAGTCATGGCGTCGTACATGAGGGGCAAATCTGCGATGCACTGCACCGTCTTCAAAGGCGCTAAATCGGGCGTGTTCGTGCACTGCATCAAATCGGCCCAATACGCGTTCGTCTTTGAATCCATCTCGTGTCGCGAGAGCAAGGTGAGTCGGGCTCGATCTACCTCGCGTTGCGACACGCGCTGAAGCTTGAATCCGCGCAAAACTCGCACGCCCGCTTCGATTGCCTCGTCAATCTTCTCTGGCGTCGACGTGACCAATAATCGATACGTCGTCGCGTCGTTGTTTTGCAAACCGAAGCTCATCGTAAAGTTGCAGTCGTACGTCAGCCCTAAGGCGTCTCGAACAGTCGTGAAGAGACGACCTCCGATGACTTCGGCGAGCATCATACCAGCACAGTACGTCGCCAGCGCGTTGGCCCTTCGCACAGATTGCTGCGCGAACGGGTTACCCTTGGCCGCGGCGACTTCGTTCACCGGGTCGCGCAGTGCGGCGATTTGCTCCGGCGTGAACGCGTCCTGGTTGACGTAGCTCGGAATCTCGGATACGAGACTAGGCATGGGCGCCCACATCGACGGACCCGGTCCCGCGGCGACAGCACATGCACGTTCGTCGCTATCCTTCAACCACAGACGTTGCGCTCGCGCCGGATCATCCTTCGCCACATCATTTAACGCGAGCGGCGGCGGCGCCGGAAGCGGCGGCGCCGGTTTTTTAGCCTTGATCGAGCCGATGAAGGCGAGCAGCATGTCGTCGAGCTCTTCGGGAACGAAATCACCCACGATGTTCAACTCCAAAGCCCCGCTCGCGAACTGCGCTTCGACGACCTCTCGAACGCCATCCAGAGTCAACGCGTTGAGCGCCTCGTTGGTCGGGTCCATCATGCGTTCATCTTTGTAAATGACTTTGTTGATGGTGTCGTGCGTCAACAATTCAATATTCTTGTTCGTGTTGATCGCGAACATGCGGTAAATGTCCTTGACGCGTTCGAGAGCTTGCTCGTTCCAGTTGGCTCGCGTGAGCGTCAAGTGAATGATTTCCAAAATGGTTCGCAAGCCGCCCTCCGTGGCGAACGCGCTGTCCATGAACATGTACTCCACCTCGGGCTCGACGTCGTACACGAGCAAGTGTTGCATGGTCAACAGTTCGATCTGTTTACGCGACCAATCGCCGACGTCGCCCGCCTCTTGCACCGTTCGCAGACCCACGGCGGAAGCGCCGATGCCGCCGGCGCCGGTGAGGGGCGATTCCGCGGAACGGCCACCCGGCACGACGAGACGCAAGAACGCGCTTCCCGGCTCGGCGTCTAAAACCTTGTAGTTGACCCGAATGCCGTTGCTCAGCGTTCGTTGGTACACGCCCGTGGTTTCGTGATACGTCGCCGCGGTGAAGGACGGAGACGTTTCCGCAAGCAGCGCGTCGATGGCGTCGTTCTCGATGAGCACCTCCGGGACATAAATGTCCTCCGGAGGCGCGATCTCGCCGTAATCGGCAGCCAACACTTGCTCGATTCGCTCCGGTGTGATGTCGAACGGAACAGTTTCACCGTTTTCGTTCGTCATCGTCGCCGGCACGCACGCGACGATGGCCGTGCACATACCAGAGTTGGCTCTTCGCTCGTTCTTCACGCCGTACTCTCCGACGAAACCCAGGAGCTCGTCGCACGCCCCGTTGCACGCCTCGAGCGTGATGTACTCTGACATGCGCACCAGCGCCTCGTGACCCTTGACTTGGTCCATCACGACGTGACCGCACGCGTCTTGTTCCATCACAAAGTCCAAATTTTCGACGCTCGGAACGCACCCCGCTTGCTGCGCGAGCTGCTCCGAGTCGCGAATCATCGCAGCCTTGAATCGATCGAGCTCGCTCGGCGTGAGACCGTGTAATTGTAACCTACGCGCTTCTTCCACGGCGACTTGTAGCGCGAACTCATACTCTCTCGGTTCGCACGTGACGGTAACCGTGCTCACGCAACAACCTTCCCTCGCGCTGTCCGAGTGATCGAGCTCCACGCGCTTGTAATCCGCATTCGTCTCCGCGTAGCGCGCCTGCATGCGGCTCTGCAAGACGAGCAAAATGATGCGTTGCAGGATGGTTCTGTGCAAATCGCCCATGCGCTTGATCGGCTTGATTTCGAGCTTTGAAAAAATGTTGAAGCTCGCGTTGCTCAAGTGTTCGTGCTGAAACATCGACACCTTGCCCTCCGGCGCGACGAAGGGCATGAAAGGATCGTTTCTGCCCTGCGCGCTGGCCTCGTCGTTCGCGCGTTGAATATCTTCCAACTCGTACGACGGGGCGCCGTACGCGTGCTTCACGGGCGGACGAACGCGATGGCGCTCGAGGGGAGAGCCAGCCTCCTCCGCGCCCTCAGCGGGCGCCGCCTCGCCGAACGAGGCTCCGATCATGTCCTCCACCTCATCCACCGTCGCGTCGAAATCACCGACAACGTACAGAGTGGCGTTGGCCGGGAAATACCAGCGCGCGTGAAAGTCCCTCACCGCTTGCGCCGGCCACGCCTCCACCTGATCCAACTTGCCGATGGGAAACCTCGTGCCGAGCAAATTATCCCAGTGCAAGTGCTCCAAGAGCTGACAGTCCACTCTGTATTCAATCGTGTTCATCATCTGAGCCTCCGCGAGCACGGCTTTCTTCTCTTTCGCCACTCGCGAGTCCAAGAGCTGCGGCGTGAACGCGACGTCGTTGAGAATGTCCAACACGTTCGGAGGCATGTAGTGACCATCCTTGTTCGTCGTCGGGGCGTGTATATGGAACACGGTATGATGGAAATCGGTGTATGCGTTCCCTCTGGTACCGCTTCCGAGCCACTGATCGCGTTTACGACTTCCGAGAAAGGTGACGTGCTCGACGAGATGCGCCAGCCCCTGTTCGTCAGGAAGTTCGTCTACAGACCCCACGTGCATTTCCAAATGCGCCTCGAACCGGCCTTCCGGCACTTTGTTCGGCAAGATGACGTACTTTAACCCGTTCGCGAGCGTCCCGCGACGAATATCGTCGTGCGGCGGGAGAGCTTCGTCCAATAACGCGTTCGCCGCGACCGGGTCCACCATCGCCGCGGCCCCCAAGCTCTGGAGCGCTCGATCCCATCGCCCCGCGGCGTTGCTCGACCCACCGCCCGCCACCGAGGACGCTCGTACGACGCGCGCGACTTCCTTACGTCCCGGTCGCCCCCCTCGCGCGGCGCCGTGCCGTCGCCTCGCGCCTCCCCACGGCCCGACTCTCGCGCCCGGGACGCGCGTCGGCGCGTTCGCTCGCGTCGCCATCCTCACCCTCGCGCCCCGCTCTCACGCGCGTCTCCGTCCGATCGATCGATCGTCGGCGCCGTCCGCGTCGACGAGTGCGGGTATCACGCGACGAACGAATGAATGCATCGTCATGACGACGATTGCGCGCCGCGAGAGAGATTCTTTTCATTCTTTCATTCATTCATTCCATTCACTCATTCACTCACCTCGTTCATTCATTCAGTCGCACCCTTCCCGCCGTCGCGCGAGATTGCGCGCGGTCGGTCGGTCGCCATCCTCCCACCGGCCGGTCGTGACCCGTCGATCAGAAAGGGGCCGGCCGGTCCGGTCCCCGGTCCGTCCGTGCACCCCACCCCTCTGAACCCTCGCGCACACCCTCGATCGACTCGTGCCTCGCGACCCCCCCCCGGTGGGACGAAGGACGGACATTTTGAGTCCTGACCCGTGGAAACCATCACGCCATCGCCTCTCGCCCCACCGACTGCCGCGCGCTGACGCACGAGACGGCGACGCGATGGCGATGGCGATGGCGCTGGGGGCCGCGTCGAAGACGACGATGGTGGTGACGATGTCGATGCCGTCGAGGACGACGTCGAGGAGGACGACGTCGGGGACGAGAGAGGTGCGCGCGCGCGTCGACGACGACGACGACGACGCGTCGAGGCTCGGCCCGCTCGCCCGCTCGACGATGATCGACTCGGGGACGCCGAGGACGAGGCGGATGGAGGGCGACGAAGAGACGAAACGCGCGCACACCGCTCGCGTCCGCGTCTCCTCGTCGTCCTCGCGCGCTCGCTCCGTTCGCGTCGTCTGGAACCGCGCTCGCGACGTTCACGATGAGGGTCGCGGTCGCCTCGAGCGCGAGGGATTTTTTTTGTTATCCAGAGGGGAAGCGGCGCGATAGGAGGAGAGAGGAAGAGAGAGGAGGCGACGAAGGCGAGGCGGGGGGACGACCGACGAACGGACGACGCGATGAACGGGCGATGATGCCGCTGACGCGCGAGGCGAACGATGACGCGAGGACTGACCAGAGAATTCGTTCGACACGAGTAGGCGAGACGCGGCGTCGCGACGCACGCCGGCGCGGGTAAATTTATCGTCGGCGGAAACTGGAAGTGTAACGGTACCGCGGAATCCGTCAAGGCGCTCGTGAAGGAATTGAATTCCGGTAAGATTGATGCCGACGTTGACGTGTACGTCGCGCCGCCGTTCGTCTTTTTGCCGTGCGTGCAAGCCGACTTGAACACGAAGAGGTATAACGTCGCCGCTCAAAATTGCTGGGTGGGCGCCGGCGGCGCGTTCACGGGCGAAGTCAGCGCCGATATGTTGGTCGACGCGCAGATTCCGTGGGTGATTCTCGGACACAGCGAACGTCGTGCGCTCTGCGGTGAGACGAACGAGTTTATTGGTGAGAAGACAAAGTATGCGTTATCCAAGGGCTTGCAAGTGGCCCTCTGCATCGGGGAAACGCTGGAACAGCGCGAAGCCGGCACCACGCTGGACGTCTGCCGAGACCAACTCAAGGCCGTGAATGATGTGATCACCCCCACGGATTGGGAGAACATCGTCATCGCGTACGAACCGGTCTGGGCCATCGGTACGGGTAAAGTGGCGACTCCGGACCAGGCGCAAGAAGTGCACGCCGGCATCCGAGCGTGGTGCGCCGAAAATATTTCGGCGGAGGTCGCGTCGAAGATTCGCATCCAATACGGTGGTAGCGTCAACGCGGGCAACTGCGACGAGTTGGCGGCCAAGGAGGACATCGATGGATTCCTCGTCGGCGGCGCGTCGCTCATCGGCGAAGCTTTCGTCAAGATTTGCAACAGCGCCAAAAACTCCAAGTAGAGCGTCCGTTGATATCATCGTCACAACAACAACAATCACCCAAAACTAGTAGTATATTTAACCATTGAATGGCGCAGCAAAGTTGTAATCGTGAAGTCGTTCATAATACAAATCAATCAATCAATTTTAATCATCTATAGTACGCCATGTGCCTTGTCTGGAAATGGCTCGCCGCGTCGGCTTTTCTATGTGCCTCTGGGTTGGCCAATCTCTCCGCCTCTCTCGCCCTGCGCTCGTCTCGATCGACGCGCAACCAGCGCTCGATAGTGGTGAGCAAGTGTTTCGTGCCTTGAATCTCCGGAATGTCCGCCTTTGCGCCGCCGTATTTCAGTTCGCCGTTCGACGTAAAGGCGAGGTGCGTCATCCAATCCGCCATGCCGTCGAAGATGTGCGTGGCGTACACGATGGTCGCCCCGCGCGTCTCGCACTCCTCCTTGAAAAACGCGAGCAAATCGAGACGACCTAAGATGTCCAAATCGACCGTGATCTCATCGCATAGCAATACTTTGTACGGTTTCAAGAGCCCGAGACAGATTTGCACGCGTCGTCGTTGTCCGTCGCTCAGCGCCTTCATCGACCAATCCAAATCTACGTCTAACAATTGTACCAATCGCTCTCTTCGCGCCGGATCGACGTTCGCCACCCCCTCGATCATCTGTCTCGCCGAAATGTCTCCCTGAAGCGGCACGTCCGCTCCCGCGCTTCCTATGTGACGTCTCCACTGTGCTCCCAGATGGGACAAATCTCCGTCGCACGTCAACGCGATGTCGTGAAACGGAGGTCTTCCCAGCACGCGCACCGCGTCCTCCCCCACCATCGTCTTCCCCGCCATGACGTGTAACAAGGTCGTCTTCCCCGCCCCGTTCGCACCGGAGAGCAAACACCTCGATCCTGGCGGCAGATTCAACGACCAATCCCTGACCACCGGCTCGTGGCCCGGGTACGCGTACGTCAGCGCCTCGACGCGCACGGCGTCGTCCTTCGCGCCGGGCATGACGATCGAATCGAATCGAATCGAATCGAACGAACGAACGAACGAACGAACGAACGCCCCCTTTCGTTGTTCGGTCGTTCCAACCCTGGCGCGCGCTCGAGTGTCGCTCGCGTCGTCGTCTGGTGACGACATCGACCGACGTCATCCATCCATCCATCGAGGGAGAGGGAGTCAGTCGCCCGTTCGGACTCGAATGGTCAAAGCACCAGTCCTCTAAACCCTAAACCCTACATCCACCGTGGATGATCCACGTGCGTGCGTATCCGCGACGCGCGCGCGTTCGTGTATTGGTGCATTCGTTCGCGCGTTCGGTCGTCACCCCACACGGAGGCGCGGAGGTGACGACGCGGACGAGGTCGATGGCGACGATGGCGACCGTCTCGCCGGCGACGACGCGGACGCGGACGAGGACGCGGACGAGGACGGCGGTCGGTGGAGGAGGAGGACGAGTCGCGATGATGCGACCGGTGCGAGGAGGCCGAGACGGGACGACGACGACGACGAGATCGTCGGTGTTGCCCGTGATGGAGATCGCCAAGGTGGACGATAGCGTGTACGGACCGGTGCTGTGCGTCGTCGCCGCGGCGTGGGTGGGCTGGACGTTCTTCAACGGCGCCAAGGAGACGAAGGAGATCGGCGAGGAGCTGTCGGCGAAGGGATACGACGTCGCCGAAGGATTAAAGCTGTACGAGCTCAAGTTTCTCAAGAGAACGGTGGACGCCGGAAACGAGGAGGACATTCAAGAGGCGATGGATAAGATTTGGTTCGCTCGCGCCAAGACGGTGGCCGCGATCGGTGACATCGTGCAGGTGCGAAAGATGTCGGAATATTGGAAGTCGCGCGGCGTCAAGGTGGAGCGTCTCTCCGACTTGGATGACCTTCAAGATTGGATGGTAGCCACGTACAACGACAAGGAACGCGCGTGACGCGCCGAATATTGATTTCATATTTTAATTCAACACCATCGATCCGCGCGCGCACGCGTCGAACGCGCTCGTTTTTTCCTCCTCTCCTCTCCTTCTCTTCTCGGAGTCAACCTCACGGTTCACGAATCGATGATACCCCCCCGATGCCAAAAAATCACACCGCCGTAGTGCCGTTGTTCCCCCTCGGTGGATTAATGCGCGCGCGCGACGCACGCGCCGCACACGTCGTCTCGCGCGGACGGGTGTGCGCGAGAAAATGATCGGTGTTCTCGTCAAGCTCGCCGGCTTCGGCGTCGGCTATCTGTACCCGATGTATTCCGCGTTAAAGCTGTTAGATCGCAAGGTGATTGGGCCGGAAGATGTGACTTTGTGGCTGACGTACTTCATCGTCGCGTACTCTCTCTTGATCGGAGAAAACACCGGTTTGGTGTCGTGGTGAGTGTCGCGATGCGCGCGACTCGAGCGATCGCGCGCGACTCGAGCGTTCGCGCGCGATTTTCGGACATCGTCGGCATCCTCGGATTCTCACACGCGTGAATTCATTCGCGACGCGCGTGAGTCGCGCTCGCACGATCGATCGACGCTCTCGTTGACTCAAGCGCGCGACTAACGCCTCGATGTACCGTTTCGCGTCCCTCGTCTCATCCTCAGGATCCCGTTTTACCGTTTCGCCAAAGTTTTGTTCTGCGCGTGGTTGGTCAACCCGAGATTTAAAGGCGCCATCACCCTCTACAAGAGAGGCATAGCGCCCATCTTTCATCAGCTGTCGCCGAGCATCGATAAGCACACCGAAAACTTAAAGAAGGGCGATTTCGCGGCGATTCAGCAAGAGCTGGGCCCGCAATTCGCCAAGGTGCAGGATCTCGTCAAGAAGCACGGTCCGGAAGCCATCGAAAAGGCGCTGAACCTCGCGGGCAAGGGCGGGGACAAGAAGGCGCCATCCAATGGAACGAAGGCTGAATAATTCGCGCCAATCATGAATGAACACGAGTAGGAGGAAAAAAAACAAAAAAAGATAATCTTTAATGAAATCATGTACGCGTATGAAACAAACAACCAACGCCAATGGTTCAATTATTAAAAGTCGGCGGCGAGCATTCGGGACAGTCGCTCGACGTCGCGCGCGCTTCCGAGATGTATGGGACACCGCGCGTGCACGGTCGCGGGAACGATGTCCAACACGGGCATGTCGGCACCGCAGATGGCCATCCCGCCCGAACGCTCGATCACGGCCGACATGGGAAAGCACTCGTACACGGCGCGAAGCTTACCTTTCCCCCCGTTTCGTGCGTCGGCGGGATAGTGAAACGTCCCCCCGTACAAGAGCGTACGATGGACGTCCGCCACCATGGATCCGACGTACCGGAGCGTCTTCGTAGCCGCGCACTCGTCGATGTACGCCCGCGTGCTCGCGTTCCACTTGTCTTGATTCGCCTGGTTCACGCTATACACGCCGCCCGTTTCGGGAATTTTCACGTTCTCCCTGGTCAGCACGAACGCGTCGCGCGCGTCGTCGTAGGTGAAGACGCACACACCACCCGGCGCCTTCGCGGACACGAAACTCAACACGAGAACCGTCGACGCGCCATACAAGACGTACCCCACGCTTCGCATGTCCCTTCCCGGGCGCTTGTACACGGCGGTCGCCGGCGCCCCCGCGACGACGTCGACGACGCCGAAAATCGTCCCCACGCCCACGCCGCACTCGATGTTCGAGCTCCCATCCAAGGGATCGAACACGCACGCCAACCGTCCTTCCGGGTTCCCCCGAACGATCTCTTCGCTCTCCTCGCTCGCGATCCACGCGCACTTTCCGTCTCGCGTCAACGCCTCCACGCACGCGGCGTGCGCGGCCTCGTCCAACGCCGCCTGTTCTTCCCCGTGCACGTTCACCGACCCGTTCTTCCCCTCCACCATGTCCCTGACGTCGCTCAATCCCGCCCGTCGCACCACGCGTCCTATCTTCGCGCACGCGCGCGCCAACGCGCGCACGACGCTCGCCTCGTCCCGCACCACGGATGCGCGCGCGCGCGCCTCTTCTTCATCGCCATCATCGCCATCATCGCTCGCCCTCGCCCCCCTCGTCGTCGTCGTCGTCGTCGTCGTCGTCGTCGTCGTCGCCCCTCCTCTCTCGTCCCCTCGCGTCCACGCGTCCACGGCGCGATCGAGGTACGCGTCGAGCGTCGTCTCCATCGTCGACGCCCCCGTGTCGCGCCCTCTCGTCCCCTCGTCGCGTGCGCCCCGCACCCGTCCCTTCCCTTCGTCGCGTGCGCGCCGCACCCCGTCCCGTCCCGTCCCGTCCCCGTATTCGAGATCGGATTCGCCCCTTCGACGCGTCGAGGGAAGAATCGAGGGAATCGGATTTCGCGACCGATGGACGGGGTGGATGAGGATGTGGATGTGGATGTGGGTGTCACGACTCACGACTCACGACTCACGACTCCACGACGCCACGACGCCACTGGTGCCCATCGCGATGGATGGATGGATAGATCGCACATCACCGAGACGTCTATGCATCGAATATCCGATCATGGTGTACATACACAAAGAAATGACGTCCGATGACGTCACGTCCATCGACGCACGCACGTTTCCCGGTCGGTCGGTCGCGCGTGCGCGCGAACGAGCGACCGTCGTCGGTCGTCGTGGAGGTTGGCGCGTCTTCGACCGATGGATGGATGGATGGGTTGATGGATGGATGGATGGATGTTGACCGACGTCACACGGAGACTGCACGGATGGCGTCGTTAGCGATGAGAGCGAGCGCGTTCAAGCCCACGGTGGGAGGGCTCCGAGCGAGGTGCGTCGCGTCGCGGGTCGACGGGACAGACGGGACGCGACCGACTGATCGATTGATTCACGCATCGTCGATTGATCGATGCCATCACTGGGAGGAAGAGAGGGGACAACGGGACTGGACGCGAGCGCGCGATGCGTGACGGTGAAAGGATGAAGCGCGAAGTATGCGAGATGACTGACGAGAACGACGACGATGACGTCGACGCGCGCGCAGCAAGGGCAAGACGACGTCCTCCAGACGCGGCGTCGTTCGAGTGGTGCGTCTTTCGCCTTCGCGCGAATACCGAACGAACGAATCACGTACGAGGACGACGCGCGAGGAACGAACGACTGACGAAGCGACTCAACTCGACTCGCGCGCGCGTTACAGGAGGCGCGCAAGCCGTTGGTCGGCTACGAGGCGCCAGATTTCACGGCGGAGGCTGTCTTCGACCAAGAGTTTAGCGACATCAAGTTGTCCGATTACCGAGGCAAGTACGTCGTCCTGTTCTTCTACCCGCTCGATTTCACCTTTGTGTGCCCGACGGAAATCACCGCCTTCTCCGATCGCTACGAGGAGTTCGCCAACTTGAACACCGAAGTCCTCGGTTGCTCGGTCGACTCCAAGTTTTCTCACTTGGCGTGGCTCCAAACTGACCGAAACGACGGCGGTCTCGGTGACTTGAACTACCCGCTCGTGAGCGATCTCAAGCGCGAAATCTGCGAATCGTACGACGTCTTGTACGAAGACGGTACCGCGCTCCGCGGTTTGTACATCATCGACCGTGAGGGCATCATCCAGCACTCCACCGTCAACAACGAGCCGTTCGGTCGCTCCGTTGACGAGACGTTGCGCGTGCTCCAAGCGCTTCAGTACGTGCAAAACAACCCGGATGAGGTGTGTCCGGCGGGCTGGACCCCGGGTGCGGCGACCATGAAGCCGGATCCGAAGGCGTCCAAGGAATACTTTAAGGCCATCTAAAGACTTACATTCACATTCACATTCACATACATTCTACTATTTTAATATTTCATTTACCGTGCTGCGCGCTCCTCGATCCGCTCCCTGAAGTCGTCCACCATCATGCGCAAACCGTCCTCCAACTTGACTGTGGGTTCCCACCCGAGTTTCTCGCGCGCGAGCGAAATGTCCGGTTTGCGTCGACTCGGATCGTCGGCGGTGTTTTCGCAAAAGACAATCTTCGCCTCGGGATCCACCACCGCGCGCACTTTTTCAGCCAATTCGAGCATGGTGAACTCCCCGGGATTTCCCAAGTTCACCGGACCGATAAATCCGACGTCGTTATCCATCAACGCCATGAGTCCGGCGACCAAGTCAGAGACGTATTGGAACGAACGCGTCTGTGTGCCGTCGCCGTAAATCGTCATGGGCTTCCCCTCGAGCGCCTGCGCGACAAAGTTCGATACCACTCTTCCGTCGTCCATGGCCATGCGCGGACCGTACGTGTTGAAAATGCGCGCCACTCGAATGTCAAGTCCGTGTTCGCGGTGATAATCAAACGCGAGCGTCTCAGCGCACCGTTTGCCTTCGTCGTAACACGCGCGTTCGCCGATGGGATTGACATTGCCCCAATAACTCTCCTTTTGCGGATGTTCCAACGGATCTCCGTACACCTCCGACGTGGACGTCAACAGAAATTTCGCTTTACACCGTTTCGCCAATCCGAGCGCGTTCAGCGTGCCCACGACGTTCGTCTTGATCGTCTTCACCGGATTGAACTTGTAGTGAATGGGACTCGCGGGACATGCGAGGTGATACACCTCGTCAATCTCCACGAGGAACGGTTCGACGACGTCGTGCCTGATGACCTCGAACCGACCTTTCGGCGCGTCCTCTCGCAGGTGACGCTCGATGTTTCGATGGGAACCGGTGAAGAAATTATCCAACACCAGCACGTGGTCCCCGCGCGCTAACAACGCATCGACGAGATGGGAACCGACGAATCCCGCGCCCCCGGTGACGAGCACGCGCCTCGGTTCGCCCGCGCGCGGGCGCGCCTTCTGAATCGTCGCTCGTCTCTTCGCGTCGCCGTCCCCTCCCGACATGATCGTCCGCGTCGCGAGACGACGCCAATCGGCAACGTCTCGCGCAACCAACCACCACGCCATCCATTCGCGCGAAGACGTCTCGTCGTCCGTCCCCGATGTGACCCGTAAGCGGCGCGACGTGACGTGTGCGCGTGGTGAGGGCGAGGAATTGTGCTCGACTCGGTATATGTGCCTCCGAAGCCTATCAGTCTGCGCGGTACACGCCGACGGACGGTAAGTGGACGATGATTCTGTAGTATAGTTGGTTAGTACTCCACGTTGTGGATAGCGTTGCGATGCGTGTGTGTATGATTTATTTCGTATACATTGGTAGAACAATACCGTGGCGACCCGGGCTCGAATCCCGGCAGGATCAATTTTTTGATCGTCTATTTCCTGCCACAGTATGTGTCGGATTTCCTTGGAATGAATGAATGTCTACTTCTCTACGCGCGCGTCAAGAATCGAGACGTCAAGTCATCGATCCAGGCGGCGATTCCTCCTCCTCCTCTTCTAAATCTTCCTCGTCGAGCTCACCGCTCGCCTTTTTATATTCGTACATGTCGAAATCGCTCGCGCCCGCGAGGTTGCGAGGTCCGGTGCAAATCTCCCACATCTCTCCAACGTCGAGCGCGGTGACCCACGATTTCGGATAGGTTGGAAACGACTCGTTCGTATCCATCAACCCCGTCCTCTTCACCCCGACGCGTTCGTTGCGCACGACGCACGCGTATCCATACACCGGTCGCGTCAACCATCGCTTTTTCGAGCTCGATCGTTCGCTCGTCGCGTCGTGTCCGCCGCCACCGCCGCCGACGCCGCCGACGCCGCTCGTCAACGACTTGTTCGAACGTTCCGGTAAAGGCGCCCCCACGCGCACGTCCACGCGCACGCGATCGCCCACGAGCACCCCTCTCGCCTCCAACTCGGCCGCGATCGTCGCCTTTTTCTCCGCCTCCGTCTTCGCCTTCCTCGCCGATTGCGCCGCCTGCTCCTCCGCCAACACCCCGGACCCGTACCCATCGTCCATGGATAACATCGCCTCGTACGATTCATCGTCGTCGTAATGCGCGTGATTCGCGTCGTCGCCCTCGCGTCCGCGTCCGCGTCCGCGCCCCCGCGCGTACGTTCGCGTCGACATCGCGCGCATCACCGTCATCATCAGAATCATCGGCGCCGTCCTTCTCCTCACCGCCGTCGTCCACGCCGACCGCGACGTCGACGCCGACGCGTCCTCGACGAGAGCGCGTCCCCTCACGCGCGTCGCCCCCATCCCGGGCACCTCCCCCACGCCCGCGTCTCCCGTCTCCCGTCTCCCATGGAATGGATTGCGTCTCGCGTCTTTTCCCTCCTCATCCGCACTCGTCGTCCATGTTGGTTCGAACGACCTCGTCATCCGTCTCGCGTCGACGCCGACGAGGCATCGTCGTCGTCGGGCTCGCGTGCGCGCTCCTCGTCGCCTTCGCGTCGCTCTCGCGCGCGACGACGACGACGCGCGTTGACGATGACGCCCATCGCGGTGACGGTTATCGACGACGAGGGACGCGCGCGTGCGCGACGTGTCGCACCGACGCGTCCGTGTCCTCGATCGCGGGCTCGTCGTCCTCGTCCTCGTCGTCGATTCGATCGTTCAGCGATGTGCGTCGAGTGAACGCGGGGGCGAGACGCGGGAGATATCCGGGGAAATCGAACGTCTTGGTGCTTCGAGGGATGGATGACGCGCGCGGCGTCCCCGCGGTTTTTAAGGTGTGGTGCGGCGTAAGAGGAGGGTACAGACAGCGCGAGGACGGGGATGCGGTGGAGACGACGTGTGATGATGCGACGAGCCGAGAACCCGATCGGGTCGTCGCCGCGCACGCGTTGATCGCCTCGACTGGGTTCGGCGCGTTGACGCCGCGCGTCGAGGCGGTGCGAGAGGCGACGTTCGAGACGCCGAACGATGCGCTGTCGAGAGGGAGTACGCAGCGCGTGAAAGCGTTGGTGATGGAGTTCGCGCGAGGGAAATCTCTGGATGAACTCACGGACGACGCGTCGCCGTCGGAAAATCCAAAGAATATCGTCACGCGACAGTTGTACGACGTCGTGACGAAGGTTTCGCGCGAAGACATCGCGGCGATGACGCTGCTGGATTTCACGCTCGGAAACTCGGATAGAAACGTGTACAACGCGTTCGTGACGCGGGACGGGACGCTCACTCTGATAGATAACGCCGACGTGCTCGAATCGTCATCCTCGTTGAGCGCCGTGTCCATTCCTGGCACGCACCACCACTGGTATTTTCTCGGCGGATATGTCTCCGAGGAGGTGACCAAGACGGAGAAGTGCGACGGAGGACCCGCGAGTGAGCCCACGAGGGCGTGCGTCAAGGCGGTGAAGGGGTACCCGCGCACGGTGGGCGCGATCTTAGATTATAGGTGTTGGGTGAAAGGCGGCGTCATCGGTAGGAATTTCCCGCCTCGATTCGCCACGTTTCTCCGCGAGGCGGCTGCGGGTAAACACGATGCGCTCGCCGCCTCGGTCGGAGACGAGGGCGCGAAAGTACTGAGAGAACGTGCGACACTTCTCCTCGATCACGGTTTCGAGGGCGCGCTCAAGATTATTTTGTCTCAACTGTCCCGCCAATACGACGTGGAGCCGCCGTGTTGCGATCCGCTTCGGTGCGACTGGCCCGCGTCCGAGGGCATCGTCGCGAGGAACGACGCCGGCGCGACGACCGGTCCGTTCGCGCACAATCATGAAAACCTGAGCGAGATCGCGCGCGCCTTTATCGGTCCGAACGACGCCGCGAGCGTCGAACGATTCTTAGAAATAGTCGACCGAGACGACGCGTGAAGCGCGCAGTGTCAGACAGACTCTCTCTCTGTCCCCGGCTCCCTCACTCGACGTCCCCTCTCCGCGCGACCGACCGCGACGATGGCGAAAGGTAAACGCCGGAAAGAGCGTCTTCGCGCGCTCAAACTCGCCGCGCGCGGCGACGACGTCGCCATGGACGGCACATCCGGTCCCGTGGATTCGGCGCCGCCGCTCACCGGTCTCACCACGTTCGCACCGACGTTCGCGACCGAATCTCGCGCGACCGAGGACGAGGCGACGACGACGACGACGACGACGACATTTTCCTCCGATATCGTCAGAGAGAAAAAGACGCCGACGATTCGAAAGGCGATCGCCAAGCGCAAGAAGAGAGCGCTGGACCGCGCGCTGTCCCACGCCGAGCGTCGAGGCGTCAAGGCGGACAGAAAAAAATTGAGAAAGTGCGCGCGCTCCGCCGCTAAGGACGTGTACTAGACACACACGGACGAGATGGTTCCCTATTTTCACATCTCTCGGTGTGTGCGTAGCGTAGTAGTACTAGTAGTAGCAGTTGTAACATGTAACGATACGACGCGCGCGTCTCGGCGCTCAGCCAACCCTAAGTGGAATCGAAACGCGCGTGCGCGTCATTCCCCGACCTCTCGCGACGATGTCCGCGGCGGCGTGCGTCGGACGAAAGTCGGCGGTGGACGAAGAGGACGCGAGCGAGCTTCGACTCGGTCCCGATTTTAACGAGGCGAACTGCCTGTCGCTGGCAGAGGTGAAGATCGTCATCGAATCCAAGCGGGACGACGACCGGGAAAAGGCGGAGGAGACGTCGACGACGCGCACGAGAGTGTTCGAGAAGACGCTGGCGTACGTGCAGAGATTCAGTGGGAACATCACGGACGTTGCGACGAGCGCCATCAGAAATCTACACGTCGACGCGGGGTTGCACGATTTCGAAGGCGCGGTGATCTCCAACCTCACGCCGCAAGATTGGGACGAGGCGAAGACGCTGATCCCGAGCTTGGAACAGGAAGATCGCGAGTTGACGGAGGAGAAAATTCAGACGATGTTGGACGAGATGGCCAACGTGCGCAAGTTTGAGTAGAATCCAACCTTGTATTTAGTGTATCTAATTCTAGTAGTCGAATCGAATCCGCCGAATCTTTCGTCTCGGCGCATCTTCTCGCGTATTATTCTACTCACTCGTTTTCCGAATTTCAAATGACTACTACGCGTCGCCCGCAGAGGCTTGGGTCTTCCACGAGGCGCGATCGCTCATCTCCACCCCGTCCTCGTCCTCGTCCTGCTTGAGGTGAAAGTACATGTTTTGCTCCTCGGGACGGAACATGTACCCCGTGGCGATGTAATACGCCAACGTGGCGGTTTCGTTGAAGAACGCCGACGTCCATCTGTACTTGTACTCGACGGTGGATCGAAGCAAATAGACGATGATCCGCGTGAAGTAAATGTACGCCACGGTCATGACGTAAAAGTGTCGGAACAGGATGAGTTTTTCTAAATTTCTCGTCTTCTTCTCGCTCCCGTCGCTCGAGTCGCGCAGGTGCTTGATGCTCCAGACGACTGGCACGAGCACCGCGCAACAACAGATGATATCGATGACGATGAACATATTCTGCCACGCGAACCAACCCTGATCGGCGGGACCCTCCTGGCCGATGACGATGGTGGCGATGTTCGCCATCACTTGCAGCGGAATGACAGCCATGAGCAAATTTTTCTCGCGCTGGTGTAAAAACGGTTTTAGAAAGCTCCAACCCATGCCGACGAGCGCGATGACGCTGAACAGCAACATCGATCGACAGATGGTGAAGATGTAATACGCCGCGGTCCATCCTCTGGACGATCCAGTCAATCGCGTGATGTGATACCGACCCGCCTGCGCGAGCACGGAGAGCGTCTTGGAGCACACGAGCGCCAACATGAGCCAGTGAATCTTGCGCACGCCGCTCTGACGTCGACCGAGCGCGAACGCCCACGCCGCGCACGCCGCGGTGTCCAACAAGAAAAACATGTAATACACGCTCGGTAAAGACTTCTCGCCCGATCCCAAATAATCGGCGCGTCCCTTCGCGTCCTTGTTCATGAATGTCGTCGTAATCTCAAAGCTCACCACCGTGTGCGGCGCGCAACTGGCGAAAAACAGCATGTAATCCCCCGGCACGGTGATCTCGCGCGTAAACTCGAAAGAATGCACCTCCATCTCACCCTTCTTCTTCTGCGCGTCCATATCCGCGAACGTAAACGCCTGATCGACGAAATCGACGTCCAAGATGCACGCGCCATCCTCTAACGCCGCGTCCAACGCGCCCTCGTCCCTCGCCTCGGTGATCACGAACCCCAACCGCGTCTTATCCAACGGCGGCGTGTGTTCCGGCAGATACACCCTCGGTTCTCTCAGCGCGATCTCCATCGTCCCCCCTCGCTCGAATCCGAACGGCTCTCGCATCAAAATCAAACTCCTATCATCCTTATTCACCTCGTAACGGGCGATCCGTCCCTCCACCGTCGTCGCCGCGAGCACCACCACCGCGAGCGCGCACGTCACCGAAGACACGACCGACCGCATCCACGCCCACTCGCGTCCGCGTCTCGATCGCATCGTCCTCGTCCTCGTCGTTCCCACGCCGTCGCGTGCCGTCGATCGATCGCCGCGCGCGCGCACCTTCGTCCCGGCCCGGGGAAGTGTCCGAATGTCCGAATGTCCGCGGTAGTGTAGTGTATTGTAGGCATGCATTCGTGTATGTGTCCTTCCCAGGTCAGGTATGCATTCGCATACATACATTGATGCATGTATGTCTCTGTGTGTTGTCGTGTCGTGTCACGTCGTCGCGGCAGGACGTCCGCGTGAGGAATGCATGAAATGCATGGAATGAATGGAGTGAAAGGATGAAATGCGTGGGTGCCGACGATGGGGGCGGTCGACGCCCTCGCGCGGGTGTCGCGCGTCACACCACCGCGCGGTGAGGCGCGTCGACTCGGGGTAAAATAGTGCGCGCGGAATCCGCGGATTCGCGCGCCTCTTGACCTTCGCCGGACGCGGTCGAGGGTCGTCTCGGTGGGTGAGGGTGCGTGCGCGCGCGACATCATGGGGCGGTTAGCCTTCTCGAGCGCGCGCAGGGGATGGACGCTCGCGCGAGCGAGCGCGGAGGATGTCTCGCGAGGAGCGATGTCGCGAGGGTTTTCGCCGACGTGTTCGGTCGCGTCGACGTCGGCGTGGACGCGCGTCGGCGGGACGGCGACGCCGATCGCGTCGATCGGGACGACGCTCCCTGGGGGGCGAGGCGTCGAGGGGGTCCGCACGTTCGCGTCGTCGACGACGAATTCGTCGGCGGGGGCGATAAAAACGTCTAAGACGACGTCGTCCGCGGCGGAGGCGCGCGCGGAAACGACGGTGGACGATGGATTGAACCTCTCGCACGGCGCGCGGAGAAACGACTCGTACATGCTCTTCCACCCGCAGTACGATTTGAGACAGGTGGAAAACGTGAAACCGGCGCATCGTAAACCGATACACGTGCGCGATTACATCGCGTACGGGCTGGTGCAGTTTTCCAGGTGGTCGTTCGATAAAATCACCGGGTACAGCCCCAAGACGTCTCTCACGCCGGAGGGGTGGTTGCAACGATTTATTTTTTTGGAGACGGTGGCGGGCGTTCCCGGCATGGTCGGCGCCATGTTACGTCACATGATGTCTCTGCGCACGCTCAAGCGCGATCATGGCTGGATTCACACCTTGCTTGAAGAGGCGGAGAACGAGCGCATGCACTTGCTCACCTTTTTAAAGCTTCGCGAGCCGGGCATCGCGTTTCGTCTCGCCGTCCTCGGCGCGCAGGGGGTCTTTTTCAACGCATTCTTCTTGTCGTATCTCATCAGTCCTCGCACGTGTCATCGATTCGTCGGTTACTTGGAGGAAGAGGCCGTGCGCACGTACACGCACGCGTTACACGACATCGACGGCGACGGACCGGCGAGCGTGTGGGCGAAGCAACCCGCGCCGAAACTCGCCAAGAGATATTGGCGCATGCCCGAAGACGCCACGGTGCGCGATTTGATCGTGGCGGTGCGCGCCGACGAGGCGTCGCACTCGCACGTCAACCACACGCTCTCATCCATGGGCACGAGACAGAGCAATCCGTTTCACGTCGGTCATACGGAGTTACCAGAGAATTTCGTTGAACCTCCCCCGGGTTTCGTCCCGGAGCACTGTCGATGAATCCGCGCGCCTCGGCTCTGTCCGGTCCGCGTCTCACAAGATGCACTGTTTAGCTATCACTCCACGCGCGAGCTCGCTGTTTAATTACTCATCTTCTTCAATTTCCCGCGTTTTTCATAACTAACACCGTCAGTCGTCTCGGCTCCGAGCGACGAGTCAAAGGAAGAAATCCTTTCACTCGTTCCCATCGCATCGTCAGTCTGCGTCGCGCGTCGACGCGAGGTGGACCCGCGCGCGAGAGACGCGAACGAGACGAACGAACTCCAGACGTCATGGTGGGCACGAGACACTCCACCGGCTCGTCCTCGTCCGTGAGCGTCGGTCGAGAGATTATTCAAAAAGTCACCGAGGCGATCTCAAAGAACGATCACGCGCTCGCGTTAGAGAGATTGGACGATTTCAAGGTGCACGCGGCGACGACGTTTCACAGTCAAGACGCGACGGAGGCCGTCGTGCGCGATCAGTTGCGTTTACAGCGCGAGGCGGCGGAACACGGGGTGATGATCAGCGTGGCGACCCGGGACGAGGACGGCTTCGAGCGACACGCGGCGCAAGCCAAGGCGGCGTATGATGCGTGCAAGCGAATGGAGGGGAAACCGATCGAACGGTCGGATAACGAATCGTTGATCGTGGGGTTGAATTTGCTCAGATTGTTGGTGCAGAACCGCATCGCGGAGTTTCACACCGAGTTGGAGACGACGGAGGGGGAGACGTTGGCGGATGCGCGCGTACAGGCGGTTTTAGAACTGGAGCAATTCTTGATGGAAGGGGCGTACAACAAGATCGCGCAGCGTCAATCGGCGCTTCCGGATCCGAGCTACGAGTACTTCATGTCCATGTTGATGGACACGGTGAGAGACGAGATTGCGAGCTGCGCGCAGAGCGCGTACGCTTCGCTCTCGGCGGCCGAGGCGGCCACGTTGTTGGGGTTCTCGAACGTGAAGGAGTTCGAGGCGTATGCCAGAGATAGAGAGTGGCCTTTAGACGCCGACGGGAGCGTGGTTTTCAACGAGGATGCCAAACCGGCAAACGCAGAGGACATTCCCTCCGCTTCGTTGATTAATCAGACGCTCCTCTACGCCAAGGAGCTCGAACGCATCGTCTAGTCATCTTCGAGCCCGTTCGAATTGTCATGGTTAAACGCATACATTTGTACTAGGTAGACCGTTCGTCCGTTCGTTCGCCGTCGTCTCGTGCGCGAATCTGTCGTCGCCGTCGCGAAGAAGACAGTTACGTCCCCCACCGCGAGCCCCACTGTGAGACGCGCGCGCACGCGTCGCGTCGTCGACTCGATGCGCGCCGAGCGCAACGATGGGTCTCGCGCATCGCTCGACGGCCCGACCGCGTGCTTCGCGTGCGCGAAACCGCTCTCGTCGCCCGAACCGTGCACGAAATGTCTCGCGGTCGCTTTTTGTGCGCCCTCGTGTCGCGCGCGCGGTGGACACGACGAGGCGCAGTGCGCGCGATACGCGAGGTACGCGTCGAACGCGTCCTCGCTCGCTCGCGCGAATCGTCCATCGACGGACGCGTCGTCGAGCGGTGCGCGTCCTCTCAACGACAACGACGTCCGAGACGCAGTCGAGCGTCTGACGCGCACGTACGGCGACGCGGGATTACCGAGCGTCGAGGACGACGAGGACGAGGCGATGATCGACGTGTTCGCGGATGTGCGGTATGACGACGCGTTCGGACCGGCGTTGAGCGTCGTGGACGCGTTCAGACGCGTGTACGAGGACTACGTCGTCGTTCGCGACGAACGGGAGCCAGAAAAGGGCACGGCGCGCGTCATCGCGCTCGGGGCGACGTCAGAGTTTGAACTCGCGCGATGGCGAACGTTCGCGGTGTTGACCCTTCTCGACAGGTGCGTGGACGTGGTGGTGGACATGGTCGGTCCCGAGTTGCCTCAAAAGAGCGAGACGCGGAGTTGGACGTTTGCGTCGTCTTCGTCTTCGTCTTCTTCTTCGTCTTCGTCTTCGTCGTCTCTGACCGTCTGCACGCACGCGGGATACTTCCCCGACGACTTCAAACCTCCGCCTGATTGCGACATGTACGTCGCCTTCAACGCCGGTTTACCCGTCGGTGACGATTGGCGAGCCGCCGTCGCTGCCGTCGTCGACGCGCACCTCAGAGCGAGCGACGCGGCGGCGGCCTCCGCCTCGACCAAACGCGCGCGTCCCGACGCGCGCTCACTCAGACCACCACCGTTCTGGGCGAGTGATTACAACGAAGAAGCCGCGTCGATCGGTTTCGAGTGCCTTCGCGCCGTCGTCACCGAACGTCTCGCCGAGCGCTCGTCGCTGCTTCGGCCCGTCTTTCTCGAGCCCATCTACCTCAACCCGTTCCGTTCGCCTCGCGTCTTCACCGAACCCACGTGCGCGATTCCGATGACATCGAACGCCTTCGCCTTCGCCTTCGTCGGTCTCACCTCTCTCGCCTAGTCAGTCCATAGCCTAGCGTCACTCTCCTGATCAGGCGCGGCTCGATGCAAATCAAAAAAATCAAAACAAACGTGCGCTCGAGATCGCGCGCGGGACACGTCGACGCGCGATGACGACCACCGTGCGAGAGGAAACGCTCACCGAGTATGAATTACAGCGTCTCGCCCACGTTCGACGCAATCGCGAGTACATGGCGAGGTTGGGCGTCACCGAGCTCGCGCGAGATGTGATGACGGCATCGACGTCCGCGACGACCTCGACGACGACGACGAGGCGTAAGAAACCGCGCGAGGCGACAGTCCCGACGCGACGATCGTCTCGAGTGCTCGGAACGAAGCCCACGCACGATGGATCGGCGATCGACGCGCTGGAGGAGGAGGAGGAGGGCTCGAAGAGACGACGCAAGAGGACGCCGAAGGCGAACGGCGAGGACATGGACGACGACGAGATCGACGCGTTCGCGACGTCGAGGGAGTGGTTGGCGGAGGCTCGCGAGAAATTATTGGCCACGCGAGCGACGAACGCGGAGGGACCGAAGGGTGAGGCGGATGACGCGTGGAGACGCGACGCGGTGGCTCGATGGGGAAGAGACGTCCCGGCGGCGGACGCGGTGAAGGATTGGAAGGCGTGGACGATGTCTCGATTGGGAACGCCACCGCCTCCGAGCAAGTTGCAGTTGTTGCAAGAGTATTATGCGCACGATGCGTGGATGTTGCTCATCGCGTGCGCGCTCATGTCTCGAGTGGCGAGCGTCGCGTTGAAGCACGAGTGCATCTCAAATTTTTTTGAACAGTTTCCCACGCCCTCTGCGGCGCTCGAGGCGCGCGCCGAGGACGTGTTCGAGATCATCAAGCGTTTGGGACTGTTTCCAGGTCGCATGCGCACCATCGTCGAGGTGTCCACGCGCTTTCTCACGGACACGGGCGAATTTGAAGTCGGCCTTGAGCCCGAGCGTAAAATTTACGGCATCGGCGAGTTCGGCGTCGACAGTTTTGAAATCTTCGCGCGCGGTGACGTGCGTCGCAAACCGAAAGATTGCAATCTACAAGCATTCTGCGCGTGGCAGAAGAGGCACGGAAACGTCGCGGACGAGGACGACAAGGAAAACGTAAAGGTTAAGATTGAACATTGAGCGTCGAACGCGTCGGCGCGCAGAGAAGAATCGAAACGGCGCCCGCATGGGCTCGCTGCGCTCTCGTAAACGTGACTTATTTTTATTTCAATTGACTGTTTATTCGTCATCACCGACGCGCGGTCTCGTCGGACGTCTTCACGCGCTCATCGACCGAGCGGCCAGTCGTACGAATTCGACTGTTTCGCCGCTCGGCGTCATTCGCGCGCGTCAACGCCTCGACCGCGTCGTCGGCGCTCTCACCGCGTCATCGTTTCCTTTACAACGCGGCGATATCCTTGAGCATGTTATCGATGCACGACGATTCCGGACGGTCGTCACCCGCCGGATCATCGGGCGCCTCGCTCACGTTGATCACCTTGACGACGCCGTCGTCGACGTACATGGCGAATCGTTTGCACCTCTTCGGTCCGAGCTTCGCGCACGGTCCCGGCGCCGTCAGTTCCATACCCAGAGCCTTGGTCACCAACGAGTTCGGATCGGCGATAAAAGAGATGTTACTTCCCTCGATCTTTTGATCCTTCGCCCACGCCCCCATGACGGCGGCGTCGTTGACGCACATTACCAACACTTCGTCGATCCCCGCGCTCTTCAATCGATCCTGTCCCGCGAGATATCCCGGGACTTGACACGTGGATCACGTGGGCGTGAACGCGCCGGGTAATCCGACGACGAGCGTCTTCTTCCCCTTCAGACGATCTTGCATCTTCACGGGCGTCGGCCAGCTCGGTTCGTGCGATTGCGCGATGACGGCGGGAAATCGATCCCCCACGGACACCATGGCGAGTGAGCGCGATCGATCGACGTCGGTCGTTCGGTTCCGGTGGATGCGAGTCGAGACACGAGTCAAGCGTCGGGTTCGTTCGGTCCTTCGTTCGTCTCGTCTCGCGAGGGAGAGAGAGAGAGAGAGGGTCGACGACGTGTGACGGACGGACGCGCGAGCGCGTCGATGGATGGATGGATCAATGGATCGGCATCGATGCCGATCGTCGAGCCATCAATCAATCAAATCAATCAAATCGATCGATCGATCCAACCCGGCGGCGTCCTCGGGCGGTCTCGCGCGAATGGATCGACGCGACTGATTGACGACGAGTGTGATGCAAATATGTAGTGAGGGTTTTTATTAAGCCTACATAGTCGCGCGCGCGCGCGTTGGTTTTATTGTATTGTCGTTTCGCGCGCGTTTCGTCCTCGAATTGGGCGCGCGCGCGCGCATTCGCGGGCGCGAGACGCCGGCGGCGATCGATTCGATTCGACTCGTCGGATTCAGGATGCGTAGGGATTGATGTATCCCGGGCAGAGGCTCCAGTCGGGCTTGAGATCCTTTAGGATCTCTCTCGGTGCGAATTCCGTCATGCACACGTGCGCGAAGAGAAGGCCGAAACCGGGGTCGACGCCCGGTTTCGTCTTGATTTCGTGCGGTTTCGAGCCGAGCCATCCAGCCTCGAGACGCGCCTTGAACGCGCCGCAATCCCATCGCATTTCTGAATCGCTCTTGTGGTACAGATCGAAGCGATCGATCGTCGCGCCGTCGGCCGCGTTCTTAATCTTGTACGAAATCTTCGTCACGTATTCGTTGTCGTTGATGCTCACGTTGCGTTGCGTGTTGCCTTCTGCATCCTTTGTCCACGTAATCTTCACCTGACGCGTGACGAAACCCTTCGCCTTGATTTTCACCAAGAAATCTCCGCCGGGATTCTTCACCGAACGCAATTTCGCCTCAGAAAACGTGCGAAACTTCATCTGGTAGAAGCGCTCGTCCCCGGCGTTGAGCATGCGTCCAAACGCGGCGAGCAAGTCGTCCACCTCGGCGTGTCCCTCGCCGTCGGATTCCGAGTCATCGAGCGTCACGCCCATGTCAAAGTGTGGTTTTTCGTTATATTTCAACTTCCACAGCACCTGTCCCTTCTTCTTATCCTCCGGATTGATGCGCACGTAATTCTCCAAGTCGATGTACCCCGTGGGATCCATGAACCCTTTCCCTTGCCGGTTGAGAAACAACCACCTGTTGTGTTCGCCCACCTCGTCGCGATACACCTCGTAATCCTTGTTAAACATCGAACACGATTTCACGACAAAGTGACACGGTCCCTTTTGAATGCGAGAGAGTCACGCATCACTCGTCAGTCAGTCAGTCTCTCTCTCGTCCGCGAATCCATCATTCATCATTCATTCATTCGACAACACCCCTACGCGATGGATTGAATGATGACGCGGATGGATGGATGCTCGATTGGATGGATGCGAATGGATGATGGTTCTCGACGCGCGCGTTCGCGTTCGCGTTCGATGTCGACGTGGACGTACCTCGGGATCGGCGATGATGTTCTTCGGCACGTCGGGCGTGCTCTCGCACACGCTCATGCACGGACCCATGGCGACCGATTCGGATTCGGATTCGGATTCGGATTCGGATTCGACCGCGTCGAGATGTGATGTGTCGACGCGGTCGTCATTTTCATGCATGCATGCATGCGTGCATGCATGCATCGACGATGACGGCCGTCGTTCGAACGCGCGCGATGGTCGACGTCGACGTCGTCGTCGGACGGGGACGGGGACGGGAGGTACGTCCGCGCGCGTCCCCACCGGGGACGTCGGCGTTCGAATCCGAATCCGCGCGCGTGGTGGTGGCCACGTCCAGGGCGATGGATCACGCGTGTGAGGGACACCCGGAATCGAACGCGCGCGTGCCGGCGATCGAGGAGGCGTTGAAGAGACATGGGTTGACGCCGGAGACGCGTCAAGGGGAGGTGGTGGAGATTGTCGGGTTCGCGTCGGCGACGACGCGCGCGTTGGAGGGGGTGCACGCGAAGAATTACGCGCGCGGGTTGGAGTTGGCGTGCGCGAGGAACGCGCCGATGAATTTGGACGGTGCGCCGACGTATTGCACCGAGTCGAGCTATCGAGACGTCATGTACGGCGTCGGTGCGGCGACGGCGCTCGTGGATGAGGTGATCGCGCGGGGGGGGGGCGGGGAAGACGCGCCGAGCGGGTTCGGGTTGATTCGACCGCCGGGACATCACGCGGTGCCGAGAGGTCCGATGGGGTTCTGTCTGGTTGGTACGGCCGCGGCGGCGGCGAGACACGCGCAAACGAAGGGGTTTCAAAAGATTCTCATCTTTGATTACGACGTGCATCACGGAAACGGGACGAATGACATCTTTCACGACGATCCCAGCGTGCTCTTCGCGTCGACGCACGAGGACGGCAGTTATCCGGGCACCGGCAAAATGACCGACATGGGCGAAGGTGACGGCCTCGGCGCCACCATCAACATTCCTCTTCCGCCGGGTTCGGGCGATAAGGCTGTTTTGAGCGCGTTGGAAGAAATCGTGGCGCCCGCCGCCGCGCGATTTCAACCGGATTTTATCATCGTGAGCGCTGGGTACGACGCGCACTGGCGCGATCCCCTCGCCAGTTTGACGTTTCGAACCGGTACGTACCACCGACTCTGCTCGAAATTGAAGGAGATGGCGAACGAGCTGTGCGGCGGGCGCATCGTGTTTTTGTTGGAGGGTGGATACGATCTCGTCGGTCTATCCGAAGGCGTGAGCGATTCTTTCCGCGCGCTCCTCGGCGACGCGTCGACGGACGTCGGCGACATTCCGGGATTACGCGACGAACCGGAGGATAAAGTGCGCAAAGTTCTCGAAGAAGTCAAGGCGTTGCATCAAATTTAAAACTCGACGCGGCACGGTATTTTATGATATTTGTTTTTCAGGTTGATTCCATGATGACGCATGCGTCGCCGTTGATTTCGAGAAACGTGAGTCGCAGACCCGATGCGTTCGACTTTGTGCGCACGTTGAAACCGACGCGTTTCGTCGCGTATCTTTCGAGCGTCGCGTCGTACCCGCGATCGCGTAATCGAAACGCGCGACCTCCGTACTCTGGAGCGTAAATCACGCTCGCGTCGGCGCCGTACGCGCTGTTGGGAAAGAGCACCACGTCGTCGCTCGCGAAGGCGAACGTGATTCGCCAACCGTCCGTGATGGAATCGCCGGAGACGAGCACGACGTAGACATCCATCCCGAACTCTTTCGATCCGTCCGATTGCGGACTCTCCCATCGAACGTCCGTTCGCGCGGCGCACCGAGGACGTCGTCTCTTCATCGGCGGCGGCGGCGGAGGCGGAGGCGGCGGCGGCGGCGGAGGCGGAGGCGGCGGCGGCGGTGGAGACGACGACGGCGGAGACGACGGCGCCGTCTCCGACGCTCGCGACTCCAAATACGTCGCCACCGGATTCGGCGACGCCAAGGTCCCATCCGCGAGTTCAATATTCTCCAACGCGAGCGCGCGCAGCATCAACTCGCTCGCGCCGTCCAACACCGCGCGCGCCTCGCCTCTCTCCTCTTCGCTCGCCTCTTCGCGCGCGAGCGTCGCCGCCGCGCGCAACGCCTCATCCCTCACCACCATCCCACGCACGCTCGACGAAAACGCATCCGCGCACGCCCCCCACTTCCCATCCTCCTCCGCCACGCACCACCCCGTCCCCGTCTCGCCGAACGCCGCGCACCCTCGCGCGTCGCACCTCCGTCCATCCTTCGTGAACGTCGTCCCCGCGCCGTCGACGACGACGGACAGTCTCGCGACGACGACGACGACGACGACGACGACGACGACGAAAAACAGAGGTCGTCGAGTCGTCGTCGTCGTCCTCATTCGCGCGTCGCCTCGTCGCGCGTCGCCGTCTCGCCCTCTCGCCGTCGACCCCACGAATCACGACTCGAACCGACGCGCACCCTCGGGAACACGAACAGTCTTTTTTCGACGCGCGGGTTCGACCCCCGCGACATGCATCCATCGCGCCGATCGGTCGACCGATGCGCGCGCGTCTCGAGACGACGACGGCGACGATCGCGAGGGGAGGGGGGGTCGCGAGCGGCGATCGTTCGACATGGATGATGGCTTGAAGCGGGCGTGCGTCGAGCGCGCGAAACAGTGGGTGCGCGGACGACGACGACGACGACGCGATGATGATGATGCTGATGATGATGATGATGATTTTGATGATGGCGACGACGACGGAACGGCGCGCGTGGAGGCGTGGCGCGCCATCGTGCGAGAGGAACGCGCGAAGCGACGAAAAGTGTGCGGGCGCGACGATGACGCGCGCGAGGTGGAGGAGGAGGACGAGGACGAGGACGTGCGTGGAATGAGCGAGGAAGAGGTGGAACGCGTGTTGCTCGCCATGCAAGAGGCGACGGCGCGCGAGTTGGAGCGAGAGGAGACGGCGCGAGCGGTTCGCGTGCGCGAGGATTTGGAGAGGGAAGAGACGGAGGAGAGCGAACGGTTGGCGCGCGCGGTCGAGGCGTTCGAGCGGTGGACGTTTCCGGGCGATGACGGCGGCGGCGGCGGCGGCGAAGGAGGAGGAGGACGAGGAGAGGAGGCGCGCGAGACGCGAGGCGTCGGCGACGAGGAGGAGGACGTGTTGTGTCCGGTGTGCGCGACGAGACGGGTGATGATGAATAGACACGTGTTGTTTTGTGCGTGTGGAGGGTTCAGAATCGCGCGCGCTGATGAAAAGGTGGGGTTGGCGTACCTTCGTCGACGTTTGGCGGAGACGTTTGACGCGCACGGCGATCGAGGGTGCGGACGACCGAGCGAGCTTCGATTCGACGTGCGCGACGCGTACGGATTGGACGCGTGCGTGGCGACGTGTGCGTCGTGTGATTTTTTAGAGATAGTGATGTAGTGCATAGCGTAGCGGCGTTGGTTTTTGTTACATGCGGGATTTTTTGCGTCTCGGCGTCACGACGAACACAAGGCTTCAACCTCGTTCTTCGCCGTCTCGATCAGATTTAAGACGTCCTCGTCCGAGAGTTGATCCTCCTCGTTCATCTTTCGAACGTAGTGCGCGACGTTCTCGTCGCTGTATCCGAGCGCGACGCCCACCAAGGCTTGTTCAAACGCGCCGGAGATTGTCTTGGTGGCTTGCGCGCCGATGGACTTGAGTAGTTCTGCCTTGTGTTTCGCGACGTCTCTGTACACGATGGCGGTGACGCCGCGCGCGTACGTCGGTTCACCATCCTTATCTTCACCGTCGCGATAACTCGCCTCCGAGACGGCGATCGAGAGCGAATCATCGTTCTCGAGCATGTCTTCCAACAGCGTCGCCGCGTACGGCGCTCGAAGACTATCCTCCATTCCGCACGGCCAATCGCTCACGATTTGCACCAATACGACGTCTCGATGTCGATGTTTCAGCGCCAACAGCTCCCCAGTCGTCTTCACCGCGAGTTCCGTGGGATGTTTCACCACACGTCGCGTGTGCGGTCCCTCCCCTTTGGTCCAAAAATCTGGATTGTTCGTCACCGCCGTCTCCAACATCTCCAACGTCAACGCGCGCCGCACGCGTTTCACCACCGTCAACGCGTCATCCTCGATCTCAATCTTTCTCGCAAACGTCTTCGCCGCGCGTTTCAACGTTTCACCATCCTCTTCACTCTCTCCTCGCATCAACCGTCCATCCTCTCGCGTCAACGCTCCCGCCACGCCGACGCGCGCCGGATTCGTCCCGCCTTGGTCTAAAATCTGCGCGCGCTTCCCCTCCATCTCCCCCTCGATCATCTCCCTCCCCCCCGTGCTCATGCCGATTCGTCTGACGACGAACCATCGCACGACCTCGGCGTGCGCACCGTCGTCGCCCTCGTCCCCCGCGCCGTCCCCGCGCCGTCCCCATCGCCCGTTCCCATTCGCCGATTCCGCGGTCACCATCAAGAGGTCACCCACCTCGCTCATCGCGAGCGTCTCCCTCGCCTGCGCGACGAGAGGATCGGTCGCGTTGACGGACCCATTCGTCGTCGTCCCGGACCCCGTCGTCGTCGTCGGGCCCGTCGTCGTCGTGGAATTTTGTCGATGCGGGGGCGCGTACCGATCGAGCGCGGAATTGTGCTCGCCGAGCGCGTTCGCGCGCGCGTTTCGACGCGATCGGAAGACGCGATTGACGATGCGCGCGTCGCGCGAAGACGCGCGCGAAGACGCGCACAGAGGCGCGAGCGCGCGCATCGATTCGTCGTGGATGAATGCGCCGTGGAATGACGCGAGAATGACGCGCGCGGCGTCGCGTCGCGCGCGCGCGCGCGCGCTCGCGCTCGCGCTCGCGTGCGCGACGGTGGGTATCTCGAGTCGCGTCCTCGCTCGCGCGTGCGCGGCGGAAACGGCGCGAGCGACGCGTGAGGTGCAAACGATGACGGCGCTGCGGTCGTTGGGCGTGGCGCCCGAGGCGTGGACGCGCGCGACGCGCGTGGACGAGGCGCGCGGGAGTTCGCGCGCGAGAGAGCGCGTGGTGAAAAAGGCGTTTCGTCGACTGGCGCTGCGCGCGCATCCGGATAAGCGACGAGGGGGTGCGAGCGAGGTCGGGGACGCGTTCGAGGCGGCGGCAGCGGCGTACGAGACGGCGCGCGAGACGACGATGACGACGAGACGACGCGCGATGCGTCATCGCGCCCTCGCGCGAACGTGTGCGATGGTGTCACGAATGGAATCGTTCGTCATCGATCGCGCGCGAGGGATGATGACCGCGACGTCGCGGGACGCCTCGGCGGGCGCGCCGCGCTCGGACGACTCCGAAGACGCGTCGACGGCGGTATGCGACGACGACGGAGACGAAGACGATTCGAACGCGAAACCATCGAACGAAGAATCGTTTTGGACGCGCGCGATGCGCGCTTTAGGTGAGGACGACGACGACGAAGAAGAAGAAGAAGAAGAAGAAGAAGAAGAAGAAGAAGAAGAAGAAGAAGAAGTAGTAGAAGTAGAAGACGACGAACGCCTCGCGCGCTCGTTTTACCCCGGTCGACGCGGCGAGCGCGAGCTCTGACGAAGCAACGGCGTCGATGCCAGCTATTTTCGCCTCTCGAGCCCGCGATGGATCACAATCTCGAACGTCGCTCCGCGCATCCATCGTGTGCTTCCTTTCCCCCCCTCCCCGAAAAAGCGCGTCTCGCCCGCCGCCGCCGCCGCGCGCGCGAGTCCGCGACGCGCGCGAGCCTTCGAGCGAGACCGCGACGAAGCGCGAGCGACGACCGTCATGGGCGCGCAGAGTCGCACGGGTAAGGCGCGCGCGAAGCGCGACGGCGTCCCGCTCGACGCCAAGACGAGGAAAAAGTTGGCCGCCGCCGAATCGGCCAAGCGTCCCGGGCTCACGTACGCGCAGAAGCGCAAGGCGGAGAGGGCGGCGCGAGATGCGAAGAAACGTTCGGGTGACAGCGGGAGAGCGTCGAACGACGGTGAGATGCGACGAAAGACGCCGCAGTACGGACCTCTGGAGGTGAGGTATCGAGCACTGGCGAAAAAGTTGAGACAAATCGAGGCGTTGGAGGCGCGGGAGCGAGAGGGCGAGGGCATGGACGCGCAGCAGGTGAAGAAATTGCGCAGGAAGGAGTATCTGGAGGCGGAGATGCGTAATTTGAAAAAGCTCATCTCCGGTGAAGAGGAGGAGGAGGAGTCTGAGGATGACGACGAGGAGGACGAAGAAGAGGACACGTCGGAAGAAGACGACGAGGAGGACGAGGAAGAGTCTGAGGAGGAGGAGGACGATGACGACGAAGATGAGGACGAATCGGAGGAAGAGTCCGACGAAGAGGAGTGAGCGTCGATATAAAATGTGCACGTAGAACTTATAATACACGCGTGGCGATGAGACTGTCGATGAAACCCGCACTAAACTTCGCCTCGCTGAATAATTTACTACGTTCCCGCGCGCGCGCCGCGATCTCCTCTCGCTCACTTCTTCGCATGGACAACAAGTGTCCAAGAATTTCGGCGTACTCTTCGACGCTGTCTGCGGTGAATCCGGTGAATCCGTCCGGTTGGTCTCGGACAATGTCGAGGAGCGGTCCGCCGGACGCGTGCGCCACGGGAACCGCGCCCGCCGCCATGTACTCGACGATGCATATCCCGAAATGTTCGTCGATCATCGTGTGTATGCCCACGGAGGCTCGAGACAACTCTCGCTTGACTTGCTCGTACGACGCGTCGACGAGAAACTGCACGCTGTCCGCGAGCTCTAAATCCTTCACGCTTTGTTGTATGTCGGCTAAACGCTCGCGGTCGGCGTCGTCGCGACAACCGCCGACAAAGACGAGCACCGCGCTGTCCATCTTTTGCGTTCTATTCTTGGACTTTTTCATCGCCTTCCAAGCGGCGAGCTGCATGACGTGCGCCTTTTCCGGTCGAAACTGTCCGACGCTCACCACGCGCAGCGCCGCCTTGTCCTTCTTCACCGGCTGACCCTTCGCGCTCAATCTGGGCCGCGTGAGCTGCAACGTCGACAAATCCTCTACGTTACACGGTGGGTACACCACTCGCGAATCCACCCCCCAGAGCTCGTCGATGTGTCCCTTGGTCCACGTCGAGTTCACCATGACGCACGAACACGACTTCCCGCACCATCTGTACACCACCGCGAACGCTCTATAGTACAAAATCTTCAAACCCGTCAACATCTTAGACGACGTAAACCTCGCACTGTTGTTATACATCAATCTCCCGCTCGCCACGCGCTCGATCATGTCGCTCGACACGGTGGGATAGTGCACGTACGCCGCAGTCCGGCATCCGAAGAGATATTTAGCGATGGGATACGTCGACGCGTGTCCGATGGTGTCGATGAACACGTCCGGCGTGAACGCCCACAGCGCTTCGAACCCCAACCACGCGCTTCCCACAAACTGACCGAAGATTGTGCACCTTCTATGCGTCTCCGCGCGAGCCCATCGCTCCCTCGTCAATCGAACCACTTTGATCGGTCCCTCGAGCGCGATTCCAAACTTTTCCTCGGCCCGCGCGATCAACCCCGCGCCGTCCACGACCGCGTCCCCCCCATCGGTCGTCTCACCCGTGGACGCCGCCGACGAGTACACGCAGCACACGACGTCCCGTCTCGAACTCGCGAGGTCGTCGTCCCCGTCCTCGTCCCGATTTCCATGATTTCCGCCTCCGCGTCCATTCCCATTCCCATTCCCATTCCCATCGCTCTCCCGTCCCTCTCGCGCGCGCCTCTGCGCCGCCGCGATCGCCGCGAACAACACGCGCTCACCCCCACCACCGTCCGCGCTCGACGGATGATAAAACCCCAACACCGTCCCCGCGCGCGCCTCGCGTGCCGTCGACGACGACGACGATCCCAACACCGCGCGTCGATTCCTTCGTCGTCCCTTGGCGCTCGTCTTCAGCGCGTTCGCCAGGTGCACGAGGAGAAGCGCGAAGAGCGTCCACGCGAGCGCCACCGCGCGGTGGTTCCCACTCGCGAGCTCGCGTCCGTCGTCGAGCGTCATGATATCGAGTCGAGCGGTCGCGTCCGCATCGAACGACGCGACGCGCCGTGTGAAGAGAAGAATGCAATGCATCGAAACGTCACTCATGCGCGCGGTGACGGCGCGTGTCGCCCTCTCGCGCGCGCTCGAACGGCGCGTGGAGGGTGCGTTCGTTCGCCCGTCGAGTCGCGGCGCGCGGGGGGGGCTGGGGAAGCGGTCAAAGCCCGCGACGCGTCAGAGTCTCGGCGGCGGCGGGGACATGTCCCGGAAAACGGACGACGCCTCGTGCGTCACCGTGCGGTCGATCGAGACGGCGACGGAGACGCAGAGGAAAGATGTGCACGTCGTCTTGGTGACGCCGAAGATTCCGGGGAACACCGGGTGCATCGCGAGGACGTGCGCGGCGGCGAGAGTTCCTCTGCACTTGGTCGGGCCCTTGGGCTTTTCGCTCGACGACGCGCAGTTGAAACGCGCGGGCTTGGATTATTGGAAATCGGTGTGCGTGCGCGTGCACGACGATTGGGAGGCGTTTTACGCGTATTGGCGAGGGCTGGAACGTTCGGGACGATTGGTGGCGTTTTCAAAGTTTGGCGCGAGACCGCACGCCGAGGAGGGCGCGTACGCGCCGGGCGATTGGTTGCTCTTCGGAGCGGAGACGACGGGATTACCAGACGCGGCGATGGAGGCGTGTAAAGCCACGGGAGGCGTGCGAAGGATTCCGATCGACGAGACGCACGTGCGGAGTCTCAACCTGAGCGTATCTGCTGGAATTGGCGTGTACGAAGCGTTGCGACAACTCGACGGTTCGCCGACGGGCGAATGATAAATTCAACCGAATGAACGATTCGACGTTCGATGTAATTCTACTGATGATGACGACGATACACGCAATGCTATGAACCTACGACCCGAGCTTGAACGCGTCGGCGATGAGGGAGTAACAATAGCCAACCTTGAACCAGTTGATAAACTCGAGCCAGCGATTCGTCTCGACGCTTCGATAATAAATGCGCGTCACCACCTCGAAGAACGCCACGCTCAGCGCCCCCGCGACGACGTCGTTGATTCCCAGCGCGCCAAAACTCAACGTCATGACGTTGGCGAGGTAAAATCCGAAATACGCCGAGATGGCGCACCAGAGCGTCAGTCGGTAGGATTTTCTCTGAAAGTACAGGTTGAACCGTCTGGGCAAGGATGTGAGCACGGACACCAAGCGCGTCTCTCGCTCGGCGCGCGTCGTCACGCGGTCGCCACGCGATGAGGACGTCCTTCGACGCGTCGATGACGTCGCGCTCCGGGCGCGAGACGCGCCCATGGCGCCGTGAGGCGAAGGGGCGTCGTCGAGAGGCGATGCTTTGGGAACGAGCCGGACGACGTCGCGGCCGTTCGCGCGGGCGAGGATGGACGAATCCGGCGCGCGAGACGTCGAGGACGTCGCCGTCGCGCGTCGTCGCGCGTCCACGACGCGCGCGGGAGGCACGCGAGGCGCGGCGGTCGTGGATGACATGGCGAGCTTTGAGGAGGGTTGCGTCGAAAAGCGCGGAAAAACCAACGATTATCGATACATCGTCGCGACGCTAAGAGCTCGAGTAGAGTTCGTACAAGTGATCGCGTTCACCCATTTTGAGGGATAAATTAGCCTTGGCGTAGAAGTCACCGTCCCGCTCGACGTTGTCAATGACGTCTTCGAGCTGGTGCGCGCGTTCGGTGGCGCATCCAACCTCCTTGGCGCTCAACGCCTGAAAGTGGACGTGAAAGTGGTAAAACTGCGGTGGGTAGTGCACATACACGCGCATATCCTCCGCGCGAACCCCGTACACGCGCGCGATCACCTCGCGCCCCTTTGAGAGCATCGCGCGCAACGCCGGCAAATGTCTCGCGCGCACGTCCCGCAGACTCCTCAGATTCTCATCCATCGCGATCGCGAGGCAGTACAGATCTACCACGCTCGGATGTCCCATCCACGTCTCCCTCGCCGTCGTCGCGCACTCCGGATGCGTCGTCCACTTCGGATCCGTGTTGAGTAAAAACTCGTCGTCGACGTGCAACAACCGTTCCTTTTCCTTTTCCAAACTCAAAATCTTCCTCACCCACGCCGTCGCCTCTCGAGGTATGCTCGAGATGTAACGCTCGTGCGCCTCCTCGTACATCTTCGGCGTCTCCCGGACGACGATGACGCGCTGCGTCGAGTTTCGAGTGACGTGTTTCCGTAACAGTTTCTCTCGCGCCTCCGCCTCCGCTGACAGACACCCCGGATACAACACGTCGCACTCGACGTCCCCGTCGCCCTCCTCCCCCTCCCGCGCGCGTTCGACGTCACCGACATAATACCCGTATTCGGCACCGCTGTACGGCGCGCGCGCGCGGAGACGCACGCGACGTAAAAGCGCGCGAACACCGTCGAGGTCGTGGGGCAGCGGCGAGCGCTGCAACTTGACCAACGCGTCCTCATCGCATCCATCGAACGCGCCGAGGACAACGACGCGTCCGTGAACGTCACGACCGTCGTTGATGACCTCGCGCGCGCGAAACGAGGTCAAATCCGCGAGCGCGTGCGGCAAAGACGACGCCATGACGACGAATGACGACCACGTCCCGATGTCATCACCGATCGTCATTCCTCGCCGCCGCGAATGTCCGTCGTCGGCGCCGTCGTCCTCGCGTCGCGGCCGCTCTCGCGTCGCGCGCATCCCACCCGCGCGTCTTCGCGCGCGCGCGTCGCCGCCCCATCGAGCGCGACGTCCCCGACGTCCCCGTCCCCGTTCGGTCCGAGTCAGCAGCGCCGAATCGCATCATCACCGTCATCCGTCCCGCACCGACGCGCGGCGACGACGTCGACGCGCGCGATGGTCGTCCCCGCGCTCGCCAACGTGCTCGCGTCGCACTGGGCGCTTCCCGCGCTCTGGGCGTCGTGCGCACCCGCGGTGGCGCTCGCGTACATCAATCCGATCTACGCCTTTAGCGTCGGATACGGCTTGGCGGTGGCGTTCGGGACGGCGTTCGTCTACGCCGCGCACGTCGCGTCCGGTGCGTACACGACGACGGCGTTGGCGTGGCACATGGCCGGTGGGGCGGCGTACGGCGTGCGTTTGGCGACTTTTTTGTTCGTGAGGTCGGTGACGTGGGCGGAGTGGCGCGAACGCGCGAAAAAGGCGCCCGAGGCGAAGGCGACGGGATTTTTGAAGCAAACGGTCGTTATCGCGCTGTGTTCGGCGTTGTACGCGATGATGACGTCCCCGATGTTGTGGCACGCGCAAAACGCGAACGCGATGAACGCGGCGAGGTACGGCGTCGTCGTCGTCGTCGGTTTGGCGACGCAGTGGGCGGGCGTCCTGTTGGAGGCGGCGGCGGATCACCAAAAGTACAAATTCAAGGCGACCGAGCGCGGGAAGACGCGATGGTGCGACGAGGGCTTGTATACGCGTTGTCGACACCCGAATTATTTGGGTGAATTGTTATTCTGGATCGGGACGTACGTCGCGGGCGCGCCTGCGATGCTCACGCGGCCCGTCACCTTTATCCCGGCGACGCTTGGACTCGCGTTCATCGTCAAGCTCATGCTCATGGCGGCCAAGCGCGGGGACGCGAAACAATCGGAGAAATACGCGGATAACGCCGAGTACAAGGCGTGGTACGACGCCACGTGTTCGCTCGTTCCCGGAAATTAATACCGCTCGGTGAAATGAAATGCGTACAGACGGCTCGTCATATTAAAATTGAATCACTCGTCTCCCCGCGCTCAGAGCTTCCCCTTCTTGCGGAGCTCTTCCTCTAATTCCGCCACGGCCTTGGCGTCTTCCTCGCTCAGATTATCCAAATCAATGTTCGCCACTTCCTTTTTCGCGTCGGCGCCGTACAAGGCGTTGTCGTACTTTTCCGGAAAGGCCACCTTGGCGATCGTCCCGAAGATGAAGATCGCCCCCACGACGGCACCGTAGAGGGGCAGACCGATGTTCAGGGCTTTGAGGAACATGGTGTCGAAACCGGTGGTGTCGATGCCGGCGAGATCGGCGACCGGAACCGCGCGCGCGGTCGTCGAACGCGGTGCGTCCCGACGAGTGGATAACGATACGCGGCGCGAATCGATGCTGGAAGAGGCGCCGCGACGCGCGACGGACGCGCGCGCGGGGCGGCGCGCCACCGCTGAGACGGTGGCTGTGGCGAGAGAGACGTGGGGTGCGCACGCGTGGGCCATGGCGATGTGTGACGACGTCGTTTGAATGCATTCGATCGCCTTTCTGATATTTTTTCTCCCTTTGGCGGCGGCGACGATGATTCGTCGATTCGGTCGTTACAATCTAGTGAAGTGAGTACTTGGTGACGCGCTATTGGTCCGCCGCCGCGCGTTTAGCCGCGGCTTCGGCTTCGATCTTGGCGTTGAGCGCGGCGTAGTCGACAGGGGCGCCGCGGCGGCGTTTGGACGGCGCGGGCGCGTCATCCGGCGGCGGCGCGTCTTCGGCGGCGCGCTTCTCGCCTGTACCGTCGGCGGGCTCGGCGGTGGCGTCGTCGGCACCAGCGCCGTCGGTTTCCATCGCTTGGCGCTGTTCTTCGGCGAGACGCTCGAGAAGGGCGCGGTGTTCAGCCTCCTCCTCGGCTTCGCGTTTTTCACGAATCTCTCGGCGCTGGCGTAGTTCCTTGTTAAATTCAGCCTTGGACTTTTCAGCGTCGTACTTTTCGGCGTTAGGTTGGAAGAGCGTGCGCACGTGCGCGGCGACGGAGCGACCGAACGCGGAGACCGGGCCACCTTGGATGCGGTAACCGCCCTCGAGCACGGAGATGACGCGTCCCTTGGCGTGCGCGTTGGCAATCTTCATCAACTCAGACGTGAGCCATTCGTAATCTTGTTCCTTGACGCCTAAATTCACTGGACCTTGAATGTCATCCTTCGCGTGCGCGTCGAAACCGGCGGAAATAATGATGAGTTCGGGTTCGAACGCGTTGATGGCGGGGAAAATTTTTCCTTTCCACACGCGTCTCCACGCCGCGCCGCGTTCAGACTTTTTCCCGGTGCCCTCCATACCGACGTCCAGCACCCACGGTTGCTCGCCCTGCGCCGTGCTGACGCGGTTTTCGGCGTCGACGTGCATAGGATCCTCGACGACGCCGTCCTCGTCCCACGTCGCGGCCTCCTCCGTGTCCAATTCGTACTCGCCCTTCGTGCTCTTCGTCGGTCCCGTGCCCGGGTAAAAGTGGTGCGCGAGCTCCTTGCGTCCATATCCGTGCACGGAGGCGAACATCACCTCGTCAGGATCGGTCTCATCGAGCCACGGACGGTACAAGTTCATGGAAAACGTCCCGCTGCCGATGGGCAGGGCGTACCTAAACTGCGGTGCGCTCGGGGCGGTGTTTTGCACGCACGCCTCGGTGCCGTTGCCGTGATGGACGTCGAAATCGACCAATGCGATACGACGGAGCTTTTTGCGGTGCACGCATCGCGCGTACGCCGCGGCGACGGCGACATTGTTTATTAAACAGAATCCGTGAGAACCAGTGCCGATGGGATCGCCCGGAGTGCCCACGGGCCCGAGAGGTCCGCTGTGGTGGCCCGGCGGACGAACGGCGCAAAACACCTTGTTGGTTTCCCCGGAGACGATTCGCTCAACGGCCTCGATCGTCGCGCCCGCCGCGGAGAGCGCGGCGTTGAATGATTGCGAACACACCGCGGTGTCGCCGTCAATGGTACCGATCGCGCGCGGGGCCATGCGAATGTCGGGCAACTTGTCGCAAATCCTTTGCACCTTTTTGAGGTATGCATACTCGTGACAACGAAGCACGTCCACCCATGCCGCGGGCTCGACCTCGGAGACGTATTCCACGTTAAGGCTCTTGAAATCTTTACCTCGAAGCGTGCCGTTCGTCTCGTTCAGTAGCACGTTGAGACGATTGACGTTTTCCGGCGGCGGCTCATCCGCGGAAAGACGCGTAATCGGCGGACACGAGTGATGTAAAAAACACGTATCCGGCGCGATGATGACGCGCTTCAAATCTTCGTCCGCGACGCTTTCAACCGTGGTTTTGAAGTGCTTCGCGATGACCGGTCTCCCACGCGCCACCGCGACATCTTCGGGCGTCTGTTGCTGGACGTTTGTATCCTTGGCCAACGCGGGTTGCGCCTTGAGCAACAATTCGACACACTTCACGTCGCCGCCTCGCACGGCACAGTGCAGCGCGTTGTCCCTGTTATCGTTCCGCAGCGATGGATCGGCTCCACTCTTCAAGAGAAAGTCGACGACGTCACTGCGACCGTGCGACGCCGCCCAGTGAATGGGACGATTTCTCGTCTTGTCTCGCAGATTGACGTACACCTCAACGGTGTCCTCCTCGTTCGGTGGCGTGAAATCGTTCACGAGCGTCTGTACGATGGCTAACACGCCGTGCTGCGACGCAACGGAGAGCGCGGTGCGACCGTAATCGTCCTGCGTGCACTCGTTCTCCACGTGTGGTAACAACGCCTTGACCGCCTCAACGGCGAACGCCTCGTGCTTCTCAAATCCGCTCATCGCGCACGCGATGTGCAACGGCGGCGATCCCTCCAGCGTAACGTACGTCTTCGCCTCCGCCTCTAACAGCGCTCGCAGGCACTGAATCGACCCATACAACAACGCGACGTGCAACGGCGTGTGTCCCTCGCGGTCTTTGCCGTCGACGTCCACGTTTTGTCCCGGAGCGAACGCCCCGACGGTGCGGTACCCGTCCTCCTCCTCGTCCTCCTCCTCCTCGGCGTCGGGATTGAAATCCTCCTCGTCGGATTCATCTTCTTCGTCTTCCTCGCCCTCGTTCTCGTTCTCGTTCTCGTTCTCGTTCTCGTTCTCGTTCTCGTTCTCCTCGTTCCCTTTCTCATTCTTCTCTTCGTCTTCGTTCGCCTCCTCCGTCTCCGCCGGCGGAGGCGCGATCAACGCCGCGAGCGTCTCCGCGTCATCCGTCTCGCAACACGCGTGCAGAGGC
>MDTD01017280.1_pt1 | contig 40072 bp, 30 predicted proteins | sample 811221 | NCBI WGS metagenome assembly MDTD01 (sample SAMN05326646, study PRJNA326480) | marine metagenome | isolation source: seawater | place: Pacific Ocean: South West | collected 2011
TTCTCTCGCGCAGCGTCACTTGAAGCTTCTCACCGGCCGTGTCGACGTCACGACCAATGTCTTATGGCAAGGTAACATCGACGCGAACGAACCGCTCTCTCGAGACGCCGGCGTCATCGCCGACGTCTCCAAACGTCTCCGCGCCACCGACGACGTCTCGCCCCTCCTCCAACGCGAGGTCGACCTCTGCGACGCCTCGGGAGTCCCCCTGTGCTACGCCGCGAGCTGGTGGAACCTGAACGCGTCTCGCGACATCGTCCTCGACGCCGACGCCGAGAACGGCTTCGGCGCCCTCGACCGCCCCGTCTGGCTCAAACTCGCAGAGACGAAAACAGAGCTCTTTCGCGAGGTGCGCCGCATCTACCGCGGCGTCTCCCCCGCGCTCGCCACCGCCTGGGACTTACCCTCGGACACCACCTTTTGGGCGCGCCACTACATCTTCTGGTATCACCGCCGTCCACTGTGCGTGATCCACGAGGTGATGAGTCCGAGACTCGAGCGCTACCTCGGCCCTCCCGAGTCCGCCGCGCGCCGCCCGCCCGAATCGCGTCGCGGATGAAACACAAAGGAACACACCTCGGAGCACCGCGCGCGTACATCACGGACAAAAAGTAAAACCAACCGCGGGCATCACCACACCGCCCCTTCGCGAACCGACCGAAATGGACGCGTTCGCGCCGGAACCGACGGCGTTCGCCGCGCGCCGCGCGTCCACCATTCCATGCACCAGTCACGACCCATCCCCGAGTCCCTCTCATCACCACGAGTGGATAGGAAGGCTGGACGCGCCGGATCCTTGTCCATGCATCCGGGGTTCATGACTCGCCAGTATAGACGAAGGCGTCTCGCGCGCACAAAAGGCGCGCCCGCGCCTCGACGTCACTTTCCGCACGCGAAGGGAACTTCTCATCCACATCCATCATGTCGTCCTCCATGTGCGTCATCGAGACGTCCAGCGCCGGTCGCGAATACAAGGTTCGCGACATGGCGCAAGCTGATTTCGGGTGCGCGCGATGCGCCGACGCGCTCGACGCGATTCGTTCGATTCGCGCGCGATGGAGGGGACGACGGCGCGGACGATCCGGACATCGCGCGTCCGTGGCGGCGATCGCGATGGGGGCGAAAGATGGGCGCGTGGACGATCGCGCGAGGGTGGGACGAGCGCGTGGGTCGAAGATGTGCTTTGAGTGAATTACGCGCGATCGATCGCGCGCGTCGCGAGGGACGCGCGAGGCCGCGTCGCGGGGCGCACGCGCGGTGGATGATTGATTACGAGATCTGTCTATCCGAAACGCCGGTCGGTGGGTCGGGAACCGTCCCCTCTGGGCGCGCGCGCCTCGCGGGCGACGGCGCGGGATCGATCGTTCGTCCGGCGACCGACGGCGTGAAGGGGAGGAAGAAGTGAAAATAGAGGGAAAGAAGAGTGGTGCCCGCGTGAACGCGATGACTGACGATGACGATTCGCGCACGTACGTTTTCGCGCGCGCAGTCGCATGGAGATCGAACTCGCGCAAGTCGAAATGCCGGGTCTCATGTCCTGCATCGCCGAATTCGGCCCGGCGCAACCGCTCGCGGGTGCCAACATCTCCGGTTCTTTGCACATGACCATTCAAACCGCGGTTCTCATCGAGACACTCGTCGCGCTCGGTGCCAACGTGCGTTGGTGCTCGTGCAACATCTTCTCCACGCAAGATCACGCCGCCGCCGCCGTCGCTCGCGACTCCGCCGCGGTTTTCGCGTGGAAGGGTGAGACCCTCGAGGAGTACTGGTGGTGCACGGATCAAATGCTCAACTGGGGCGACAAGCCGCTCGACATTATCGTCGATGACGGTGGAGATGCCACTTTGTTGATCCACGAAGGTTACAAGGCGGAGATTGAGTTCGCCAAGTCTGGCGCCGTCCCGGACCCGGCCTCCACCGACAACGCCGAAATGAAGTGCGTCTTGAAGATCATCGCTGAGAACTTGAAGACCAACCCGAACCGCTGGCACAAGATCGTCGAGACCTGCGTCGGTGTCTCTGAAGAGACCACCACTGGCGTCAAGCGTCTCTACGAAATGCAAAAGGCCGGCGAACTTTTGTTCCCGGCCATCAACGTCAACGACTCCGTGACAAAGTGCAAGTTCGACAACCTCTACGGTTGCCGACACTCTCTCCCGGACGGTATCATGCGTGCCACTGACGTCATGATTGCGTCCAAGACCTGCTGGGTCGCCGGCTACGGTGACGTCGGCAAGGGTTCCGCCGCCGCGCTCAAGGCCGCCGGCGCTCGTGTGATTGTGTCCGAAATTGACCCGATCTGCGCGCTCCAAGCCGCCATGGAAGGTTACCAAGTTGCCCCGATCGAAGATGTCGTCGACCAAGTCGACATCTTCATCACCACCACGGGTAACAAGGACATCATTATGGTTAAGCACATGGAAAAGATGAAGAACAACGCCATCGTCGGTAACATTGGTCACTTCGACAACGAAATCGACATGGCCGGCCTCGAGTCCTTCCCGGGCATCAAGCGTCAAAACATCAAGCCGCAATGCGATAGATTCGAATTCCCGGATGGCCACGGCATCATCATGCTCGCCGAAGGTCGTCTCCTCAACCTCGGCTGCGCCACGGGTCACCCGTCCTTCGTCATGTCTTGCTCCTTCACCAACCAAGCGATCGCCCAGCTCGAACTCTGGAACGAACGCAAGTCTGGCAAGTACGAAAAGAAGGTGTACGTGCTCCCGAAGCACTTGGACGAAAAGGTTGCCGCGCTCCACCTCGGCAAGATTGGTGTCAAGCTCACCAAGCTCTCCGAAGAGCAAGCGAAGTACATCAACGTCCCGGTCGATGGTCCGTACAAGCCGGCTGCGTACCGCTACTAGATGGAGTGACCTCGCAGTCACCAACGCGAGGATTCGTCGTCGTCGCTACCGCCGCGTAGCGATGTCGATGTGACCTCTCGCGAGACATTTGTTCACGCCCAACGCATTTCACCGTTGGGACCGACGTGTGTACTGAAGGTGAAAATAGGTTTGCACAGAGTAGTAGAAGACGATCAACAAGCACATTGGTCGATGATTTTTTGAATATTTGATTTCATTCAGATTCGCCCAATCCAACGCCACGGCTCCCGCTCGCCTCCTCTTCGCGCGTCGATCGCTCGGAAAAAGTCGTCCCGAGACGACGATCGGCGTCGTCTTCATCTTTATCCGAGAGATCTCACGGCGCCGCACTCACCGACGCGCGTCGTCGCTTCCCTCGCGCGAACCGATACGCATGTCCGCGGATCCCAAAGTCGCCGTCATGGCGAGCGCGTTCGGCGACGCCACCGCGCCCGCCGAAACCGTCGACGTCGGCGCGTTCACCGCCGCCGCCGATGGATTAGTCGCCCTGAATGACCATCTGGCGACGCGATCCGCCGTCGCGGGTCACGCGCTCACGTCGAGCGACGCCGAGGTGTACGTCACCGTCATCACCGCGCTCAACGCGTCGAGCGAGGCGTTGCCGCACGCGAGACGTTGGGCCTCGTTCGTCTGCGCCAGAGGCGCCGCGGCCGAGGTGGGCGTCGAGACGGCGCGAGCGTTGACGCACGCGAACGCGCCGGTGTTCGAACGCCCAGCGCCGGGCGAAAAGAAGGCAAGCGCGAGCACGAGCGGCCAGGGCGAGGGCGAAGGAAAGAAGAAGAAGGAAAAGAAGGAGAAGAAGGGCGGCGATCCGAAGGCTTCGACGCCGTCCACCAAGCGCATGGACGTCTCGGTGCTCGATATTCGCGTCGGCGTCATCACCAGGGCTTGGGAACACCCGGACGCGGACAAGCTCTGGGTCGAGAACATTGATTTAGGGGAGAAGGGGGTGCGACAGATTTGCAGTGGTTTGCGAGCGTTCAAGACGAAGGAGCAAATGGAGGGCGCGCGCGTGTGCGTCATCGTCAACGTCAAGCCCGGAAAGCTTCGCGACGTCAAGTCCGATGGCCTCGTCTTGTGCACTTCCAATGCCGATCACACCGAAGTCGGCTTTGTCATTCCGCCGGAAGGCGCCGCCGTCGGCGAACGCGTCATGTTCGCCGGCTTTGAAGGCGAACCCGAGGAAGTGCTCAACCCGAAGAAGAAGCAACTCGATGCGGTTTCTCCGGACTTGAAGACGAACGCCGAGGGCGTCGCGTGCTACAAGGACATTCCTTTCACCACATCTGCGGGAGTGTGCACGAGTCCCTTGAAGGATTGCCACATCAAGTAACCGTTTCGTTTCTCGAGTTGACGTTTTTTCCCGAGTGTGCCTCGCTAAAAGAATCTTGAAATACAATAATCCTACTCACTAGTTGCTCTGATTGGCGCGCGCGCGTGGCGTGACGCAATGCACACGTGTCACGACGTATCTATAACTCAGTCGCGGTTGATGTCGATTTCGATATTATCCAATAATCGAACAGTCCCGAACTTGGCAGCGATGGCTATCACGCACGAGGACGTCACCGCGCCAGAATGAGGCTTCAAAGATACGGGCTGCATCACGCGCACATAATCCACCACGCCTCCACCGTTTTCGATACCTTCAGAAACCATCTTCTCTAAACTCTCACCCGTCGTCGTTTCGCGCTCGGCCAACGCTTTGGCTTCGCGCAAGGTTCTATTAATAACAGTCGCTTCCCGACGTTTCTCCGGCGCGAGTAATAAATTTCTCGAGCTCATCGCCAGACCGTCCGCCTCGCGCACGATCTCACCACCGACGATGTCGATGTCAAAATTCAAATCCCTCACCATGCGCTGAATCACCCGCCACTGCTGATAATCCTTCTTCCCGAACACGGCGACGTCCGGCTCGACTACGTTGAACAACTTGGTCACCACCGTCGCCACGCCCCTGAAAAAGTGCGGCCTCGTCCCCGAACACAACCCATTACTCAACTCCGTCACCTCAACGAACGTCTCGTGCGGATCCTCCCCATCCTGCGCCGCCGCGTACATGCGTTTCGGCTGATACACGCAGTCCACCCCGCGCGCCTCCGCGGCGCGAACGTCCTCCGCCGTGCGCGGATACTGATCGAAATCCTCCCCCGGCGCGAACTGCGTCTCATTGACGTAAATCGACATCACCACCGCGTCTCCCTTCGCGCGCGCGTGGTCCACGAGCGACAGATGACCCTCGTGCAGCGCCCCCATCGTGGGCACGAACGCGATGCGTTTGCCCTCCGCGCGTCGCGCGCGCGACCACCCTCGCATCTCCGACGCGTCCGTGACGACGAGCATGTCGCCGTCGTCGCGTCCGCCTCCGCGCTCGGCCTCGAGCTCGACGGAGCACGCGCCGCGCTCTCACGCGCGCGCGCGTCCTCTCGCGCTCGATCGCGTCACAATCTTGCGCGGTTCGCGCGTCGCGTTCGCACGCGCACTCGCCGCGCGCGCGGTGTCCGACCGTCGTCACCGCGCGAGCCGACGCATTCTTCCGCGCTCGTCCTCCGTCGCGCGTCCTCTCTCTCTCCACGACGACGCGGTGACGCCGGCGCGCGCGCGACGACGATGGATTTCAACGAGTTGGAATCTCGCGAGGGCGTTCGGTTGTCGTGGAACGCGTGGCCGTGTTCGCGCATCGACGCCACGCGCGTGGTGCTTCCGATCGGTGCCCTGGTGACGCCCGGGCGGGATCTCGGCGAACACGCGCCCGTGCTGCCGTACGAACCCGTCGTGTGCGAGGGATGCCAGGCGGTGTTGAACCCGTATTGCTCGATCGATTACTACGGCAAGGCGTGGAGGTGTTCTCTGTGCGATGGATTGAATAAGCTACCGAGGAATTACGAACAGATCAGTGAGACTAATTTACCCGCGGAGTTGTTTCCGACGTACACGAGCGTGGAGTACACGATGGTGAATAAGTCGCCGACAGCGCCGTGCTTCTTGATGTGTTTGGACTGCGCGTGCGGAAGCGCGGAGGAGTTACAGGACGCCAAGGATAGCGTGATGCAGTTGGTGAGTCTGTTGCCGGAGGATGCGTACGTGGGATTGGTGACGTTTGGGTCCACGGTTCGCGTGCACGAGTTAGTGGAGACGAACGGGCCCATGCGACGATCGTACGTGTTTCGCGGAACCAAGGATTGCGAACAGGAAGAGTTGAGAAAGATGTTGGGATTAGATTTTAATCGACAGCGCGCGAGCACGAACGGCGTGCACGGGATGCACGGGATGAATGGAACGACGGCGCCGGCGATGAACATGATGGAGGCAAAACCGTCGAGAAGGTTCATCGCGCCAGTGAACGAGTGCGAGTTTACGCTGCAGAGCGTTCTCGAAGAGGTGACGCTCGACGAGGAAAATCGTCAGCGAGGGAAGCGCCCGCTGCGGGCGATGGGCGCGGCGATAAGCATCGCTGCGGGTTTATTAGCGGAATCGCACGCGTCTCAGGGCGGTCGCGTGCTCGTGTTCACCTCGGGGCCGTGCACCACCGGTCCGGGAAGCGTCGTGGGAACTGATATGGGCGAAAACTTGCGGTCGCACCAGGATTTGGAGAAGAACGCCAGCAAGTATTACAAGGAGGCGTGTAAGTTTTACAACGCGGTCGGGATTCGATTAGCCACGAATTCGCACTCTTTAGACATATTCGCGTGCTCTCTCGATCAAGTGGGTCTCGCGGAGATGAAGATCGCCGTGGACCAAACCGGAGGGTACATGATTCTCGCGGAGCAGTTCCGCGCCGAGACGTTCAGACAATCTTTAGCGAAAATGTTCGCACGTGATCCCAAGACTGGTGCGTTGGAGATGAAGTTTAACGGTACGTTTAGCGTGTTCTGCACGCCGCAAATAATGGTGTGCGGAGCAATCGGTCCGATCAGCGCGTTGGCTGTCAAATCGCAGCGCATCAGCGAGAACGAAATCGGTTTGGGACAAACCACGTCATGGAGAATATGTTCGTTCGCGCCGACGTCGACCATCGCGGTCTATTACGAGGTGGTGAACCAACATAGCAACCCTATCCCGAACGGACAACCGTTCTTTTTGCAGTTCTGCACGAGGTACAAGACGAGCGACGGTCACATTCGCTTGCGAGTCACGACTGTCGCCCGTCGTTGGGTCGAGAGCAGTTCTTCCCCGGAAATCGTCGGTGGTTTCGATCAAGAGGCGTGCGCCGTGCTCATGGCGAGAATCGCAACGTTCAGGACCGAAAACGAAGAGTCGTTCGATCTGTTGAGATGGTTGGACCGCACGCTCATTCGCGTCGGAGCCAAGTTTGGCGAGTATCAACGCGACGCCCCCGATAGTTTCCGCATGCCACCGAGCATGTCCATCTACCCTCAGTTCATGTTCCATCTGCGACGATCGCAGTTTTTACAAACCGCGAATAACTCACCGGATGAAACGGCGTTTTATCGCATCATGCTCTCGCGCGAGACCGTGACGAACTCCATGGTGATGATTCAGCCGACGCTGCTGAGCTATTCGTTCAACGGACCGCCGCAACCCGTGCTCTTGGACGTCAACGCCATCACCCCGGACACAATATTGTTGCTCGACTCGTACTTCTTGATCGTCTCTCACCGCGGGAGCACGATCGCCGCGTGGCACAAGGAAGGATATCAAGAACAACCCGAGCACGAGGCGTTTCGCGCGCTGCTCGCCGCGCCTGTGCGCGACGCCAAGGCGTCGGCCGCCGAGCGGTGCCCGACGCCAAGACTCGTCGAGTGCAACCAGGGAGGGTCACAGGCGAGATTTCTACTCGCCAAACTCAATCCATCGGCCACGCACAACTCGTACTCGAGCGGCGGCGAGATCATCTTCACGGACGACATTAGCATGAACGTCTTCTTAGAACACCTCGCCAAGCTCGCCGTCACCTCTTAAACGAGATCGCTTCGGCGGGCGTTGTAACCCACACCCATAGGTAGCATTTACACCGTCGAAACCTCGACGAACGCACGCCCGCGCGCGACGACCCGACCCGACCCGAAAACGTCTCCCGCGTTTGACTCGCCGCGCCTTCGCGCCGCCCCTCATCCATCGCCTCGCCGTCATGTCACCGTCGTCCGCGAGGACCGCCCTCGCGCGCGCCCCCACTCTCACCCTCGCGCACCGCGCCCGCGCCCGCGTCTCCAAGCCGTCCACGTCCACCCCGCGCGCCGGGAAACTCGTCGGCGAATCGTGGGTCGAACTCAGCGACGCCTCGTACGCCATCGAGAACGGTCGCGAACGCTTCGCCGCCGGCGACGCCGAGGGCGCGCTCGCCGAGTTCGAGCGCGCGTTGGGACTTCCGGGAGGCGGGACGAAGCGCGACCGCGCGAAACCGGCGGAATTATCGAGCGGTGAGCTGCAGGCGGCGACGTATAACATCGCGAGCGCGCGGTGCGCGCTCGGGGACGGCGACGGCGCGCTCGTCGCGCTGGAGGAATGTTTCAGAGCTGGGTACGCCAATCCGAGATCGTACGGCGCGGCCAAGGCCATGCGTGATCTCGACGCGATGTGGAACGACGAGGATTTGAAGCTCGCGACGCGCGGGGACGCGTTCCGGGCGTTGACGAAAAAGTACAGAGTCGTCCCGAACGCCGTCGCCGTGCAATTCGATTTCGGAAGCTCGATCGTCGGCGGCGTCGTGGAGGCGGTGAACGAAAAGTTGACCCCGAAGAAGTGAGTCGTGCGAGTCGAGCCGGCGTCGCGCTCGGTGAGTGGCGCTCTGGTTGTAATGCGCACGCGTCTCGCGCGTCACACCGCGTCTCGCGCGTCGAGCGAGCGCGTCATGTTTCACCGCGCCATCCTACGTTCCTCGCGCGTCGCGCGCGCGTGCACGAGCGCGATGACGTCGACGTCATCCGTTCCCGCGCGGTCGCTCGCGAGCGACGCCATCGTGATGCGAGACATGGAGTTTTTCGCCAAGCACGGCGCGCGGCGTCCCGAACGTGAATTGGGACAAAAGTTCACCGTCAACGTCGAGCTCGACGTTGATTGTCGTCGCGCGGGGGCGAGCGATGATCTATCGCACACCGTTGATTACGCGCGCGCGTGGGAGATCGTGCGCGACGTCGTCGCGGGCGGGAAGACGCGCGTCACGATCGAAGCCGTCGCCGACGACGCCGCGCGCGCGCTGCTCTCCGAGTTTTCAGACGTCTCCTCGTGCGTGGTGTCCGTGGATAAGCGCGAGGTGGCCATCGAGGGACACTTGGGTAGTTTAGGCGTGCGCGTGCGCCGGTCTCGAGACGATGTCTCGTCGTGAGCGGCGCGCGGATGTGTCATTTGCATTCTTCGTAGCGTTCTTCGCCGCGTCCGCCGAGCTCGAGACGACACAATGCGCGATGAACCCGCGCGTTTCCCTCGACGAACGCGCGTTCATCGATAAAAGGCGCGCGAATGCAGCGCGTGCACTCGCTCGAGCTCGAATTCGCTCGCGTCGACGCTCGTGAACGCCGAATGAAACTCTCTTACAATTTTTTGCTTCGAGGCGCTCGCGATTTCTCGTCAGTCGCCCACGCTCGCTCGCCGCCGAGCGCGCCGGCGGCGATGGCGCCGACCGGCGAGTCACCGAACGCGACGCCGCACTTCGCCGCGGCGTCGACGTCGAGCGCGTCGTCGATGCCCCGCGAGGTGGACTGGCACACGTTGGATAAGCGAAAGTTTTTCCTCACGGGCGTCGGCGTCTTCAGCGGCGTAACCATGGCGCTGTACCCGCTCAGCGTCATCAAGACGCGTCAGATGGTGTCCGCGCACGTGCAGCAGACGAGGGCATACGACATCGTGCGGGACATTCTGCGCGAGCGCGGCGTTCGGGGACTGTACAGAGGTTTCGGGACAATCGTGGTGGGCGCCATACCGATACGGGTGGTGTATCTGAGCACGCTCGAGGCGGTCAAGGCGTACACGAACGACGTGTTCGATTCTTGGAACATTCCATCCATGTATCGAGGAGCGGCGGACGCCGCGGGCGGGGCGACGGCGAGTTTGGTATCGCAGACGTTGGCGGTGCCGGTGGATGTGATTTCGACGAGGCAAATGGTACAGGGCATGAAGAGCGGGCACGCGAGAGCGGTGGCGGGATCGAGCGAGAAAGCGGCGGAGGAGGCGGTTTTCATCGGGTATAGAAACGGTTTAGACGCTGTTCGAACGATCGTGCAGAAGGAGGGTGTTCGAGGCTTGTATCGAGGTTTCGGTGTGAGCGTGGCCACGCTGGTGCCGGGAAGCGCGCTGTGGTGGGGATTTTACGGTACATATAAGCGCGCGCTGTGGGAGGTAGCTCCTGATAGTTGGCGCGACGAGGCGACAACGAGCGATGCGGCGGTGATGGCGGTGCAAGGCGCGAGCGGCGTGTGCGCCGGAATGTCGAGCGGTTTCCTCACGACGCCGCTCGACGTCATAAAGACTCGTCTCCAGGTGCTTAGCGGCCAACCAGGAGGGGAGCAGAATACTTTATTGAGCACGGTTGGAGCGATATATCGTGAGCACGGCGCCGCGGGTTTCTTCCGCGGCGTTCGCACCCGCATGATAAACGTTTCGATTTGGGGCAGCGTCATGGTAAACGTGTACGAAATAACGAAACGGCTCGCCGTGCTCCCAGAAAATGGCGGCGACGAGTAAATTACATTAGCGTGATCATTCAACTTAGCGTGGTTGATATTCAATGACCACCGTCATCGTAGCTCGACGGTGTTGATTCTTAAATGAATGTACATCCTCTAAATTCATGCGTTCGTGTGCTCGTGTAACGCGGAAATATAACGTCGCATCTCTTCGACGCGCCGTTCGCTATCGTCTAAGCGATCCAACGCCGCGTTACACTCGTTGACCATACTCCATGCGTCTCGTTCAATGTCCGCGAAAAGATCGTCCAACAGCTGAAAACACGAACGCGCGACGCCTTCGAGCATACCGCGGGTCCGTTCGACGCCCGCGACCGCATCGGCGATGTTCTGTACGATCTTCGGACCGTGCTCGCGAAACTCATCGTCCGCTTCGAGACGCGTGTTCAGTTCGTTGAGCGCGTTTTCTAACTCGGCGACGTTGCCGCGCGTCTCGGGCCGCGTCTCGGGCGACGCTCCGGGTTCGCGTTGCGGAGTAACAGTTAGGAACCCGCCTGGCTCGGGCGATGCAAAGTCCCCCTCCCGCACATCCACGTCGTCGCCGCGTTCTTTACGACGCGGTCGTTTGGCCGGAGTGATGTCATCCTTCGAAACAGGCATCGCGCGCGCGCGTGTGAGGCGGGAGCATCGTCTCGCCCGCCGACGTCGGTGGTCCCGATCACTTTCGCCGCCACTCCTTCACGTCAATCCCTTGGCTTCGATCGGTGTCGTAGATCGAAAATAACATATCGTACACTTCGTCTTCAGTAGGTCCGTTCGGCTCCGCCTCGCTCGCGTTCGCTCGCATCGCGTCGCGAAGCGCCTCCCGCGTGACGTCGGTGCCATCCGAATCCACCGAAGCGCTCACGCCGTCAAACGCGTTGTCGAGGGAATCCATATGGCTGAGAATGTACTGCATCGATGCGAGCTCACTCGCGCGCCGATTCGTAATCTCACCAGCTCTTTGAAAGCGCCGCATGTACGCGTACCAAATCGCCGTGGATCCGCAGATGATGCCGCCGGCGAGACTCCAAAATAATTCGATCGGCGCCTCCTCCAATCCGTGCGGCACGTTCATCCCTCCCAAACTCGCCGGAACCGCGGCGATCGCGGCCGACATGGCGACGATGGACGCGCGAAAGTTCATCTGAACCGTGCGATTTCGATCACCGTCGAGCTGTAACTCCCAAAGTTCGCGCGCGCTGTCCAAATCCGCGGTGAGCTCGCGCACGAGCCCGCCGATGGCGGCGACGCGTCGCGCGTGACTCGCCAACATGTCCGTCACGGCCTCTTCGCGCGCCTTGAGCGTGTCATCATCGAGTGTTTCCGCACCGAGCGGAGGTGGCAACAGGTCCGATGTCTTCAAGTGAGTCTCCATCGCCGCGTTGAGCGCGTCGAGCGCCTCCTTTGAATCCGATTCCAGCTCCGTCACCGCGCGGCGCACGGGCGGGAATTTCTGAAACTGCGTCGACGAGTAATTCAAATTCCCACTCGTCATGATCGACCCCTCGCTCACCCCTCGCAAATCGTTCGAGATCTCCTCCACGCAGTGCCTCGCCAACCGTCGCAATCGAAAAAATTTCTCCTCGTAATATCTCGAGCTCTCGTCCAGCGCGCTCTCCAGCGCCGCCACGGGGAAATCCCGCACCCCATCCTCACCCGCGCGCCCCCCCTCTCGCCTCCACGCGTGCAGCGCGTTTGCGATGTGTCTCGCCACGCTCGATCGAGGCTCGAACACGTACACACACGACGATCCGATCAGCGTCGTCGTCGAACCGATGCGCGCGATGAGCGCCCCGCCCGGCGGTCCCGTTTGTTTTCGCACGAACGCCGACGGCGCCGACGCGAACGACGTTCGCGCGGACGTGTGTTCCAACAGCGCCCAATCCCTCGCGCGGAGCGCGGAGAGGAGACCCGAGGCGTCTCGATCACCCAGCGCGAGCCGCTTGATCGTCGGCGATGCCTGGGCGTTCGCGCCGTCGACATCGATAGCCTTGACGCACAGCGCGTCGAGTTCGGGCGTCGTCGCTCGGCGATACCCCGTCGCGAACGTCGCGTGCGACGCGTCGGCGCGCGCGGAGACGACGACGGCGCGCGCGCGCGCGACGAGCGTCGCCATGATGCGTAACGGTTTTTCTCGCGCGTCGACCAATCGCGTCCCGCAGTGCGCGACGCCGAGCATGAACGCGGCGGCGACGCGCGCGCGACTCGGCGCGACGACGACGACGACGACGACCTCGCGCGCGGGCGTCTCTCTCTCTCTCGGACGCGGTCGCGTCGCGCGGACGACGCGCGGGACGGCGGCGGCGGCCACGGATGACATTCGATGGGTCGTCGTTCGCGAGCGCGCCGAGCGCGCGACGCGCGCGATTCTCGCGCGAAACGCGGACGCGGGCAAGGTGCTTCGAAAGGCTCTGCGATCGGGTCTCACGGACCCTATCACGAACGACGAGCGACGCGCGATCGCGACGGTGGTTTTGGGAACGGAGGTGTGGAGGCTGCGACTCCGCGCGGAGACGCGAGGACCTCGAGCGCGCGCCGCGCTCGGAACGTTCGGCGACGACGACGAGGCCGAGCGATTGGTTTTGTGTTACTGGTGTCGAGAGCGCGGTGCCGTGGGTGGGACGACGCCGAGCGTGGAGACGTTGCGAGAGACGTATCGCGAGGAGGGCGACGGCGTGGACGTCGACGCGCTTCGAGACGCCGTCGACGAGCGACACGTGTCGTGGACGGTGGACGGTGGCGACGCGGTGGCGGTGAGCGAGCGGTGTTCGATACCCGTGCGAACGGCGGAGATGTTCGTGCGCGAATACGGCGTGGATGAGGCGATGCGATTAGCGTCGGCGATGAACGTTCCGGGACCGATGACGTGCCGAGCCAACCGCGCGTTGGGCGCGACGTGCAAAGAAGACGCGATCGCGGCGCTCGAGAAAGAGGGCGTGCCGAGGGAGAGCATCGAGTCGCGCACGTCTGCGAATCTCGCGCCGTGGGCCTTCGTCTTGACGGACGGTCCGTCGTCGCTCTCGCGCGGCGTGTTCGGGTCGTCCGCCTGGGCGGATGGATTCTTCGAAGTGCAGGACGAGGGCTCGCAAACCATCGCCGCCGCGCTCGAAGCGAAACCGGGCGAACGAATCCTCGACGCGTGCGCGGGGAACGGCGGGAAGACGCTCGCCGTCGCGGCGGAGATGGCGGGTCGCGGTGAGATTTGTGTGTTCGACGTCGACTGTCGACGCCTGGCGCATCTCGCCGCGAACGCCGAACGCGCGCGCGTCGACGCGCTCGTCACCGTCGTGGACGCGCATTCGCTCGGTGCGTTAGAGCCCGCATCATTCGACGCCGTCTTGATCGACGCGCCGTGTTCTTCCGTCGGTGCGCTTCGACGAACGCCGTCGTTGCGGTACTCCCACGACGACCCGGCGGCGTCGGCGGAGATTCAACGCGGCATCTTAACCGCCGCCGCGCCTCTCGTGAAACCCGGCGGTCGACTCGTGTACGCGACGTGTTCCGTGCTTTCGATCGAAAACCAGTGCGTGGCGAGAGCGTTCGAGCGCGAGCACGACGAGTTCGCGCCGTGGCCGTTCGAGGACGCCGCGGCCACGTCGCCGACGGTCGACGCGCGCTCACACGAGCGGTTATTGTTACCGCACGTGCACGGCACGGATGGGTTCTTCATCGCGCGATTCGTCAAACGCGCGACGTAGGCGCTACACTAGATACTATCATATCAACTACAATCTTAGGTTTTTTAGCATGCCAATCTCCGCCTGGTGCTCGCCCTCGGCGTCGTCCTCCAACTCGTCCACGATGCTCGTCAACGCGCCGTCGCCGACGACGAGGACGTTACATCGCGACGAGAGACGCTCGAATTTCGATACGCACGCGGGGTCCGTCACCGTCGCTCGCACCCACTGCACGTACGCGTTCACGTCGAGTTTCAATTGCATGCCGCCGATCATGGTGTACCTGAATCGACACACGTGCATGAAGAGGAGCGCGTAGAATTCTTCGCCGATTTCGTTCAAGAGCGCGGCGGCATTCGTCGGATCGAGACACTGACGAATCTTGGACGCCAACGCCCGTAAGAAATCCACTGCGGCGTCGCACGCGTGCGTCTCACGTTCGGCGATCGCGCTGTCCGAACTGAAATCATCCGGTCGCTGGAGAGCGCGAAACTTGGCGTCTAAAAACGCCGCGCACCGCGTCGTCGCCGCTCGGAAAATTTCCCAGAGTTCGTTGGCGAGACGCTGTTGCGTCGCCGACATGAGATGATGCGCCCGCGCGCGCGACGCCTCCGGCATCGCACCGTCGACCGCCTCTCTCGCGCGCCCGAACCATCCGTTGACATCCGCCGCGGCGCGTAAAATCGGCGCAAAGGATCCCTCGACAGCTTCGTCTCGCGACGTGTGCGCGCCGAATCTAGCGCTATTCGCCTTGGTCCCGCCGACGGTGTCACGGAGTATGGTTTCCGAGAGACGAAGGATGCGATCGAGGAACAGGCGCGTGAGACGATCTCTCGCGCCGTCGATGGACGACGGCGGGACGCACGATTCGCATCTGCGCACGGCGCCCTCGTACGCGTCGCAGACGACGTCGACGACGGGACCCGCGGGTAAGTCGGCGGCGGCGAACGATAAGATTTCGTCGTCGGTCGGCGTCGAATCAAGACACGCGCACTCGTCATCCAGGAGGGATTCACACCCGATCCCGAACAACGCGTCCGGGTCGATGCGCGTCGCCCGCGCGTCGCCCTTGGCGATGTCGACGATGGTTTCGTTCAACGCGTCGACGTCTCGCAGCGTTTGCGCCGTCATGGCCAAACGTTGGCGCAACGACTCCACCGTTCGCATCTCAGTCGTCAGAAACGTCTCCACCAGCGCACCGATGCGTTGCTCGAGGGCTCTCGACACGAGCGCGTTGAAGACGTCGATGGCACGCGAGCCGAACGCCGCGACGATCGTCTGAAACTCTTTACGAAGCGCGCTCCGAATGCGCGTGAAAAATGCGCTCATGCGCTCCTTGCATCCCATCTCGTCTCGACCGCTGAACACGGTGCTCTCGATCATGTACCGCATGTCACGAATCTCCGCCGTGGAAGCCTCCGATATAAACATCTCACGGCTCGAAACGTATCGCGAAGTCACGTTCGCACCGCCGTTAAAGGCGAACAAGAGCCCGGCGTACTTTTGCGCGGCGGCGTACGACTTGGCGTCGCACGCCTTTGTGAAATCACCGAGCAGCGTGTTTTCCAAATCGCTCCAAAAACTCGCTAACGCGGACGCCGCGTCGCCGAACACTTTGCGCTCGATGTCGAGCGCGTCCGCATCTAAACTGACTTCAGAGCTCGCACGCTCCGCGACGTCGAGCGCGCGTTTCGCCAAACACACCGCGTCGCCGACGCGCGCTTTATCCACGAAGACGCCACCGCACGCCTCCGACACCATCCTCCCACCCTGACTAAAACTCACGATCGTCTCTAAAACGTCCGCGAACGCGCGCAAACCTTCCGCGCGTCGTCGTTCTTTCGCCGCCTCGACGCTCGCCGGCGTCACCAACCTCTCCAACGCGCGCTCGCCTCTCGCCCTGACTCGCGCGAACTCCTCGCACAGCTCCTCCCGCGCGACACAGCACGCCTCGAGCGTGTCTTTCAGCGCGCGTTCGCTCGTCTCGACGCTCGCTCGACTCATGTCGGCCCTCGCCCGAGTCGTCGCCGCCGTCGCCGCCAAACCTTCCACCACGCGTTGGAGATTCGCGACCACCTCTTCGATCGTCGTCCCGCTCGCCCCGCACGCGCTCGCGCACATGGACACGGCCACGTCGTGCGCGCGTCTCGCGCCGCGCTGCGTCGCGCCGTCGCCGTCGTCGACGAGCGTCAGTCTCGCGGAGGAAACAATCTTCGAGTTCGTTGGTCGCGCGCGTCGGGACGGGACGCGCGCGCGACGCGGGCACGCACCTCGGCGAACGCATCGATGGACGTCGCGACGTCGTCGAGCGCGCGGTCGAGCGCGGAGACTTCCATGCGCGCGAAGAGACGAGCGAGCGTCTGACGTCGCGGCGAGCGGCGACGCGGTTGTCGAGTCGACGAATCGTCCTCGAGGCGTCTCGAGCGGGCGCGCGCGCGACGGACGCGCGGACGGAGGCGAAACGGAACAATGAAATGAATAATTATGACAAACAACACGCGCCTCATGAGGTGAATATTTTACGAAGAGGATCTCTGGCGAGCTCGCGAAGGCGAGCGTCGTAGTGCAAACGAGCCCATCGCGCCTTGCCGCCGTCGGATTCCATGTCTTCCCGAAACTTGCGTCCGATCTCGTCGCTTATGATGGATAACGGCGACCCGGTGGACATGGCGAGGATTTGTACCTCGGCTGCGCGCTCCAGGTAGTATAAATCGTCGAACGCCTCCGCCACGGTGGCGCCGCACACGATGACTCCGTGGTGCTTGTGCATCAACACGCGTTTCCCATCCATCACCTCGACCAATCGCTCCCCTTCGGTGTTATCCAACACCAACCCGTTGAACGTGGGATCGTACGCCACGTCTCCCGCGAATCGCAGCGAGTTTTGATGACACATGGCCAACTCAAACGACTCGACGCAGCACAGCGCGCTCGCGCGAGGCATGTGCGTGTGCAACACGCACGCCACGCCCGCTCGATGAATCGCGAGGTGAATAAAAAACGCCGTCGCGTCCACCTCACCTCGTCCCTCGAGAATCTTCCCCGACCCATCGATCATGACGAGATTACTCGCCGTCACCTCGCTCCACGCCAACCCGTACGGCGCCACCAAGAACGCATCCTCCCTCCCCGGCGCGACGCACGTCAGGTGATTACACACCCCCTCGTTGTATCCGTACGCGTCACACAACTGATACGCCGCCGCGAGATCGACTCGCGCGCGCCACACGTCCGCGTCGTACCCATCGATCGGGCACGAGACGTCCACGTTCGTCCACGGATCGCCACCGCGTCCGTCGCCGCCACCGACGCGCGGATACGTCTTGGCCGGCACCGAGGCGTCGGAAACGGTGGTCCCCGTCCCGTTCGTCGTCGCGTCCATCGTCGCGTCGCGTCTCGCGTCCCGAGTCGACGTCTGACGCATAGATTTCCATGCGCGTCACGCGCGACGACGTCACTCGCACCCACGCGCGCGCGCGAGGGACATGTTCGCGCGCGCGATCGACGGTGGTGATGACGCGGTGCGCGCGCGAGACGCGCGAGAGACGCGAGATCGCGAGACGCGCGCGAGAGACGCGGATAGAGTCGCGCCGCCGAATGTCATCTTTTTCCGAGACGAATGAATGGGCGGCGACGACGACGACGACGACGACGACGAACGCGACGATGCCTCGCGCGTGGACTGACGATGACGCACCGTTCGCGCGCGACGGCATGCAGGCGCACGAGCGCGTCAAGGCGCTCGTGGAGACGCTCGAGGTGACCAAGGCGCGGGACGCGCGTCGGGAGACGACGTTGGCGCTGTGCGAACAGATGCGCGTCGGAGGCGCGAGCGCGATGTCGTACGCCATGAGCATCGGCGCGAGAGGGATGTTGATCAAGGCGTTGAATCTCGCGATGCGGGAAGGGGACGAGGAGGCGATGGACGCGGTCGGGAACGCGTTGGGGAAGGCGTCGGGGCCGGCGAATCGAGAGGCGAGCGTGGAGTTGCGCGCGGTGGCAGGATCGCAGGTGGGCGCGCGGGCGTCCATGCCGGCGGGGACGCTGCGCGTGCGACTTCCTGTGAGTGGATTCGAGGTCGGGGTGTGCGAGAGCGAGTGGAAGGACGCGGGTTTGGCGTGGAGAGTGTGGGGGGCGGGACAAATCATGGCGAGGTGTTTCGACGCGGCGCCGGAATTGGTGAGGGATTTGTCCGTCTTGGAGATCGGTGCGGGGTGTGGGGTGTGCGGACTCGTGGCGGCGCGTTTAGGGGCGTCGCGCGCGGTGGTCACGGACGGCGCGCCGGGGGCGCTGGACGCCATCAGGCGGAGCGTGGTGGGATTACCGGAGGAATGCGCGAGAAACGCGTCGGCGGCGTTTTTCGATTTTCGAGACGATCAAGACGTCTTGAACGGCACGGTGTCCATCGAAGACGCGCGTGCGGGCACGGGGGTGGATCACTGGGTACACTCGCGCCCGCACGCGCTGAAGGCGACGACCGAGGCGTGTAAATTACCCGTCGATGAGACGTTCGACGTCGTCGTCGCGACGGATGTCTTGTATTCAGACGACCACGCCGGACCTCTCGCCGCGAGCTTCATCAGAAGAATGAAACCATCCGGTCGCGGGTTCATTCTCAACGCGTGTCGCAATGGCACGCTCATCGCGCACTTCATCCAACACCTCTTAGCGCACGGCATCGCGGTGAGAATTTCCGCCGCGGAACGCTTCGACGGCGAACGAGAATTTAGCCAATACGAAGGCGGTCACTTACACCGCCATCTCCCAGACACCGCCGAGGCGTGGTGGAACGAAAGCGCGCGAACGCTCGCTCAATTCGCACCAGCCGTGATCGCCGACGAAGAGGCGACGCGCGCGCCGGGATTCGCCGAGACGGAGCGTTTGGAGTCTTTCGCGACGGCGTTGGAGGGTCGATTCGTCTTGCTCGACGTTCGACCGACGTCCCGCGCGTGACCCGCTTCGACGCGCACCGCGCGCGCGTGTAACATCACGATGGATAGATTTCACCACGACACAACATACCTCCTTCGTTTCACCCTCGTCGTCGCGTTCATCGGCGCCGTGGACCGTGGATCGCGCGCGACGACTCCCGCGGCGGCGGCTCGCCGCCTCTGCCCGCGCGTCGCCGCCGAGAATCGCGTCACACGCGCGCGACGATCGATCGATCGAACGAACCTCATGCGCCACCACCGCGCGACGACGCTCCTCGCGACGCTCGTCCTCGCCCTCGTCTCCCTCTCGCGCGCCGGTGACGTCGATCCGCTCGTCGACGCGGCTGACGAACAGAGCGACAACTACCGTTCGCTCGTCTTCGGCATCAAATGCGGCGCGTGTAAAGCCGTCACGCGCGAATTCGGTGATGCCTTCGCGCGGGCGGCGTCGAAACATAAACTGGACGCCGGTCCGACGCGCGCGTTCGGGTCCAAGTACGTCTCCATGTTTCGAGACGCGCTCTCGCGGGCGACGGATCGCGTGTGCGCCGCCGACGGTCCGGTGGCGCGCGAGTGGGGATACAGCGAAAAGGGTGCGGAGAGCATCATCGGCACGAGTCGAGCGTTCGATAGATTGGGCGTCAATCTCACCAAAGAGGAGGCGGCGATGATTCAACAGACGGTGTTCGGATTGGGCATCTTTACCAAGGAGGCGAGCGCGCGGTTTCGCTATCGCGGTCCGCCCGGGAGCGACGTTCCCGGAAGCGACAACTACTCGATGATTTCTGACTCATTCGCGCGAAACACGCTTCGCGAGGCGTGTTCGGCCGTGCACGACAGTCTCGAGTTCGATGAGGCGGTCGATCGCGCGGTGGCGAATCCAGACGAGGGGTTCGATTACTCGGCGCAGCACACGCTCTGTTTAGAGTTGGACTACTGCCGCGTGCGCAACCGCGCGTCGGGCGCGCGACGACCGGTGCGCGCGGTGGAGGAACCGGACGGGAGCGTGTCCTACGGCACGGACGATGAGGACGATCGCGACGCGCGGGACGAGCTTTGACGCGATTGTAACGATACACGAGCGCGCGTATTTCTTCGACCTCGCCTCGGCTCGTCTCGCGAGCTCGAAAAAACCACGTCTCGAGATTTCGCGCGCGCGGTGAGATCGACCGCGAGCGGCACACCGCGGAGGTTGGATGCGCCTCGCCGCGCGTCGAATAACATCGAGCGCGACACATTTCATTGCACCGACGCGTCAACTTTCGCATCACGCGTTCGCGCGCGCCGGTACAGGCGCGAGCGTCGACGGATTAGTGGAGCGCGCGCGCGGTGGGAATTGTCGACGCGAATTCTCTCGAGAGATGACGTCGATGGCGCGCGCGTGCGCGAATGGACGACCGAGTGGACAGAAGAATGATTTTGTAGGTCGTGTTCGAGCGAGGAGTGGACGATGGACGTCTCGCGGACGACCGGTGAGGAGTGATCCGACGATGGATCGAGTCGCGTCGGCGGGGACGTCGAGCGGGCGAGGCGCGAGGACAGCGTGGCGAACGCTTCACGCCATCTCGCCGGCGAGTCAGGGGACGCATGAGACGGAGGATGATTCCGGGAGCGAGAGCGAGGAGGATGAAGATCTCAAGGGGGAGTACCGAGGAGCGGTTCTCGTGCGTTCGAACGGGCAAAAGGGAATGGCGACGACAAACAGGACGAACAACGGCCGAATCGGTGGGAGTTGGAAGCGCGCGTTGGGTGATTTCGATAAACAAAACGGGAAAGTCGGGGCGACGACCGGCGTGAGCGACGAGGCGAAACCCGCCGATGATGATGAAATCGCCACCGGTTTGAGAGACGACGTGCAGACGGTGGAGACGGCGGAGGAGGCGAGACGCGTGCTGAAGATTTTACTCGACAACACCGGCACGGAGGATCGTCCCATGTACCACGCGTGCGATACGGAAGTGGCGTACATCTCCGTGGCGGATCAAACGCCGGTCGGACACGGTCAAGTGACGTGCTTTTCCGTGTTTATTGGGCCGGACGTCAACTTCGCGCCCAAAGGCGAAGGCAAGAGAAGCTTGTTGTGGGTGGACACGTTGCGAGGCGGCGACGAGGTGTGGGACGTCTTCAAGGAATACTTTGAGAATCCAAACGTCAAGAAGGTGTGGCACAATTACTCCTTCGATAGGCACGTGGTCGAGAATCACCACGGGATCAAGCTCGCTGGTTTCGCGGCGGACACCATGCACATGGCGCGTCTCTGGAACTCAAACAGAAAGCTGGACGGTGGGTACAGTTTGGAGGCGTTGTCTTCGAGCGCGGACGCCATGAGCGAGTGCGCAGAAATGCTCGGCGCCGGGGCGGAGATGATGCGCGCGAAGAGAGGCATGAAGAAGATTTTCGGCAAGCCCAAGCTGAAAAAGGACGGAACGCCCGGGAAGACGATGATTCTTCCGCCCATCGAAGAGATCCAGGAGGACAGAGAATCCCGTGATAGGTGGATAGAGTACTCTGCACTCGACGCGCAAGCGACGTGGTTTCTTCGTGAATCCCTCGAGGCCAAGTTGCGGGGAATGTCGTGCGAGGCGTGTCCCATCTTGGCCAGCAAGCCGGGCTATCGCAAGTGCGTCACGCTTTGGGACTTTTACACGTTCTACCTCGCTGAATTCGGTAATCTACTGACGCAGATGGAGCGCAACGGCTTGCTCGTCGATAAGGATCACTTAGCGAACGCGGAGAAGATGGCTTTGGAAGACAAACGCGTGGCTGAAGAATACTTTAGAAACTGGGCGTCGTCCAAGTGCGAGGGTGCAAAGCTCATGAACATCGGTTCCGGTTTACAAATTCGACAGCTTTTGTTCGCTGGAGCGAAGAACAAGCGACGAGATAAGCCCGGAGTTGAGCTCACGCGCGAGTTCACCCAGGAATCGCCTGAATGGATCGCGTGGGACTCCGCGGGACGCGAAGGAAAAGCGCCGAAGAAGACGATGAAGGTTGCGTTGCACGGAATCACGCTCAAGCCCATTCAGGTTCAAACCTTTACGGCCACGGGTTTACCCGCGGTGAGCAGCGTGGTGCTCAGAGCTTTAGCGGGTAAACCGGGCGTTGCGCGCGCGCTCATGGATTCTTGGGATTCGTTGTCGGATAAGGAAAAATCTGAAGAGGCGCTGAAAAAGGCGTGCGGCGCCGCTTTCGACGCCTTTGGCGGCGGTCAAGAGGGAGTTCAAGCGTGCGCGGCCATCGACTCCCTGAACGACGTCGCCGCCATCGACACGCTTTTATCCAACTTTATCATACCGTTACAAGGGGACGACATTCGCGGACCGGAAGGGCGAGTCCACGGCGCTCTGAACATTAACACCGAGACTGGTCGACTCTCCGCGCGACGTCCGAGTCTTCAAAACCAGCCCGCACTTGAAAAGGACCGTTACGGTATCCGCAGAGCATTCACGGCGGCGCCGGGTAACATTCTCGTCGTTGCGGATTACGGTCAGCTCGAGCTTCGTCTCTTGGCGCACATGGCTGGCTGCAAATCCATGCTCGAGGCGTTTGAGGCGGGTGGTGATTTCCACAGTAGAACGGCGCTCGGCATGTACTCGAACATCAAGGATGCAATCGAAAAGGGAGAGGCCGTGCTCGAATACGGCGAACAAGATGCAGCAAAGGATGAGAAAGAGCGCCCCGCTCTCGTGAAGGATGTTTTCGCGAGCGAACGTCGTAAGGCGAAGGTGCTCAACTTTAGCATTGCGTACGGAAAAACGGCGCACGGCTTGGCCAAGGATTGGGGCACCTCCCTCGAGGAGGCGGCGAACACGGTCGACCTCTGGTACGCCGATCGCCCCGAAGTTAGAGAGTGGCAAGAAGTGCAAAAGAAGCTCGCGGTGGAGAAGAACTTGGTGCGAACGTTACTCGGTCGCGTTCGCAACCTCCCCGACGCTTCGAGTAAAAACGAAGCTTTCAAATCCCACGCCCTTCGCGCCTCCATCAACACCCCGATTCAGGGCGGCGCCGCCGACATCGCCATGTTAGCAATGCTTCAGATTCAACGATGTCCTCGACTGAAAGAGCTCGGCTACAAGCTCCTCATGCAGATTCACGACGAAGTCATCTTGGAGGGACCCGAGGAGCACAAGGACGAGGCGCTCGCGCTGACGAAGTATCACATGGGGAACCCGTTTCCCGGACACGTGAATCTCTTAGACGTCGCCCTCGCCGTTGACGGCGACTTCGCCAAGACGTGGTACGAGGCCAAGTGATCGCGCGTTTGTAAACTATACACCGACAGGATTGAGAAACCCGCCGTCCCGCGTCGCCTCTCGCGCGAGAGCTACCCTGAACCGAGGGACGGACGCGAATCGCGCGCACCGCAGACCCACGCGCGCCCGTGAGCGGTCGCGTCGACATGGCCACGGATTGGCGAGGGTACGACGCCACCCACGCGGACGCGGATGATCCCTACACCGCCGCCGCGCGCTCGTACGAGGGAATCGGCGTCGGACTGCAATCGGAGTTTGAGCAGCTCTCGATCGACCAACACACGCTCGTGAACGATCTCTTGTACGAGGAAGATGACGCGTCGAGCACCGAAGGGGACGTCGGGGGTGAATGCGCGTGTGCGTACTGCGGAATATCGAACATCGAGTGCCTGGCGAGATGCGTCAAGACGAATAAGTGGTTTTGCAACGGGCGCTCGAACGGGTTGCCGGCGAGTTGCCTTGTCTATCATCTCGTGCGCTCGAAGAATAAGGAGGTTCAGTTGCACGAATCGTCGCCTTTGGGCGACATGACGCTCGAGTGTTACGTGACGGGAGCGACGAACGTGTTTAACCTCGGGTTCATACCGTGTAAGGATGAAAACGTCGTCGTGCTCGTCACGAGAGAGGTGGCGCAGACGAATCCGCCGTCTCTGAGGGAGTTGAACTTGGATTCTTCGCTCTGGGAGGCGTTGATTCAGGAAAAGGTGTTTTTGCCTTGGTTGGTAAAAGTTCCAGAGGATGCTGAAATTCTACGCGCGCGCCAAGTGCGACCGTTGCAAGTGCAGAAGCTCGAGGAGTTGTGGAAGACGAATCCAGAGGCGGCGTTGGAAGACGTCGATAAACAGGATATGAACGAAGAGCTCGATCCCGTGGCGTTACGATTCGACGATGGATACAAATATCAGAACTGCTTCGCACCGTTGATCATGATAGAAGCCGAGTACGACAGAATGCAGCGCGAGAGCCAGACGAAAGATGACGTTTCCGTCCGCTGGGACGTAGGCTTGAATAGACGTAGAATTGCTTATTTTTGCTTTAGCGCCGATGAAGACGTTGTTTCGATCGCGCTTGGCGATGTTTTACAATTGAGGCTGACGATGCAAACACCAAAGGGACCTCAACAGTGGCAAGGTCAGGGAGTGGTGATTAAATTTACCACGCAAGAGGAAGTTGGAGTAGAGATGTTCGGAATGGATGCGCCGACAGATTACAGTTCTGGCTACAGTGTGGACTTCATGTGGAAAGGTACTAGCTACGAACGCGCGCAGCAAGCGCTTAAAACATTCGCTGTGGATGAAACGTCTTGTTCTGGCTACATTTACCACAAGCTTCTCGGCCACGAACTCGACGATCAAACTCTGAACGTGGACGTAGCCAAGAAGATTACCGCTCCCGGATTGCCAGAATTGAACCAAAGTCAGCTGTACGCCGTCAGACAAGTGCTCCAACAACCTTTGAGTCTCGTGCAAGGTCCTCCCGGTACGGGGAAGACGGTGACGTCGGCTACCATCGTGTATCATTTAGCCAAGCGTGGTAACGGACAAGTCATCGTGTGCGCTCCTTCGAACGTCGCCGTCGATCACCTCGCGGAAAAGATCGAAAAGACGGGTCTCAAGGTTGTCCGGATTAGCAGTAGAAGCAGAGAACACCTTGTGTCTTCAGTGGAACATTTGACACTGCATTACCAAGTCGCCAACATCGGCGGCTCAACGCACAAGGCGTTCCAAAACTTGCAACAGCTGAAGAATGAGACCGGTGAGTTGAGCGCTGGGGACGAAAAGAAGTACCGCAAGGCTCAAAAGAAACTCGAGCTTGAAATACTTGAAAATGCCGATGTCATTTGCACGACGGCTGTCGGTGCAGGTGACCCGAGGTTGGCCAACTTCCGATTTCGCATGGTGCTCATCGACGAGGCCACGCAAGCGACCGAACCGGAGTGTCTCATCCCCATCGTCATGGGGGCGAAACACGTCGTTCTCGTCGGCGACCATTTCCAGCTCGGCCCTGTCGTGACGTGCAAGCGAGCGTACCGGGCGGGTCTCTCGCAATCGCTTTTCGAGCGACTCATCGATCTCGGCATCAGTCCGATTCGCCTCAAGATTCAATATCGCATGCACCCGTGCCTGTCCGAGTTCCCGAGCAACATGTTCTACGAGGGGACGTTGCAAAACGGCGTATCCTCGCACGAGCGCACGTTGTCTGACATTCAATTCCCATGGCCGGTACCTTCGAAACCGATGATGTTCTGGAGTCAAACTGGACAAGAAGAGATGAGCGCGAGCGGCACGTCATTCTTAAATCGCGCCGAGGCGTCGGCGGTGGAGAAGTGCGTGACCAAACTGCTCGAATCCGGCGTCAACCCGGATCAGATCGGCGTCGTCACCCCGTATGAGGGTCAGCGCGCGTACGTGGTCTCCCACATGACGCGCGTAGGCGTGTTACACCCCCAACTGTACAAGGACATTCAAGTGGCGAGCGTCGATTCGTTCCAAGGCAAGGAGAAGGATTTCATCATCATGACGTGCGTTCGCTCCAACGAAAAGTCGGGCATCGGGTTCTTGAGCGACCGACGACGCTTAAACGTCGCCATCACCCGTGCGCGCAGCGGTCTCATCGTCATCGGGAACCCGAAGGTGCTGAACAAACAGTCGCTCTTCCACGACATGCTTGTTCATTTCAGACGAAACAACTGTCTCGTCGAGGGAAATCTCAACTCTCTGAAAGAGTGCATGGTCGCCCTTCCCGCACCAGAAAACGCGCCCAAGGATCCATGGAAGAACGTCCAAGCGCGTATCGACAGAGGAAAGCGCGCCGAAGCGGCGAGACGCGCGCACCAACGCGAGTTCCCCGAGCTCGGTGCCGCGTTTGCACATCACGGATACGGACGCTTCGGAGGACAATTCAAAGACATCGACTCCGAATCCGATTTCTCCTACGCCCAGAGCGAGATTGGAAGCGAAATCTCGTATCAGCCGAGCGAGCTCGGCCAGCCGAACCGCGCGTACGAGTTTTGAAACTCGTCATCGCTCGTCGTGGCCAGTAGATAGCCTCGTGAAACAAAGCAACTAGCCTCACAGCGCGATGCCTCCGATCCCGCGGTGTCTGCTCACGACCACCGACCCCGACGCGCTGGGACGGGTCGAGTCGATGAGCCGCGCGTCGTCGCCCTCGGCATCCGAGTCAGAGCGCGCGATGACGCGCGTGACGCCGCACGAACGCGTCGAGAGCGGACGCGTCCCAAACTTGTTTTGGCGCGCCGTCGCGATGGAGGATCTTCGCGCGTCGCCCGATTTCGACGCGCTTCCGGATGAATCGTCCGTGGCGCTCGCGGGGGCGCGTTCGTTCGCGTACGTGCGTCAAGGGACGGCGGCGTGGGACGCGCTGCACGACGGGAGGCTGACGACGGGCATACTCAAGGCGTGTTTGGGCTTCAACGAGGAATACGTCGATAAACGCGCGCTCGGGTTGGGAAGGCGCGGCCACGGCGGACATCACGCCATCTTAAACGCGGTACATCGCCTGCGGCGGACGAAGTGGTGCGAGGACGAGGTGGAGGAGTCGTTGGCGGTTGAGGCGGAGCGTAGAAACGCGGCTGCGAAAAGGCGCTGCAATGGAGACGAGAGCGAAGAAGAGGACGAGAACGACGACGACGTGGTTGCGATCGAGACGCCGCTGGACGCGACGAGTTCGTCGCTGGACGTTTTGATGGCGTCTCTCGCGGTGCAACCCCAGAAGTCGAAAAAGAAGAAGCCTTCGAAAAAGAAGAAGCGCGGCAAGAAAATGTCTTGCGGCAAGAAGAATCGTGCTGCCGGAGATGATGCACAGATGCTGACGAACGCGCAATACTCCCGAGCGGTCGCTCATGGCGGAGAGCAGGCCATTCGTTTAGCGTGGGGGAGCGCTCAGGAAGCCTCGACACTCACGGCACTCATGACGTATTACGAGCAGTGCACGGTGCACGAGGCTGGCTTGTGCATGCTCGACGTTTCGAAGATACCGAAGCATTGGAACGTCGGCCCGCTTCCGCCCGTCGGTGCGAGCCCGGACGGTTTGATCACCATGTCGAACGGCGAGCGTTTCGTCGTTGAGGTGAAAAATAGTTCTCCATTTCGATCGACACCCGGTTCTTTCGTCATCGCCGATCGAGAGCCGTACGATACACCGCCCGCGTATCACATGCCACAAGTTCAGTTAGAGATGATGTGCACGGATACAAATGCAGCCCTTTTGGCGATGCAAAGCATGACGTATGGCATACGCATATTTCGTGTGGAGCGCGACGACGCGTTCATCGCGAGCATGTTGAGAAGGATATCGCGCCTGTACACCACGTACGTGTTGAAAGACAAAGATCCACCGATGAATTGGGAAATACGCTCGACCGAGCACAAGCGAAATCTCGTGGGCGCGGCCGTGCGTTTAGCGAGCGAGGCGACGGTGTACGACCACATACCGTCGGGCCTTCTTCCTAACGACGGGAGCATCGTGGTCGATGAAAACGCATTCCTTCCGTCGTGAGACGTTTTAGCGGATTAGAGTTAGGTAGCAACACGGTTTGTTAGCGTAGTGTAGTTCATTATTGCATTGACTGAACACTTGCAGTCGCGACTATAATTGCGATATAAAAGAATTTTTGCGCTTACGCTGCAACAGAGCTATTGAGATTGGAAAAAGACAAGCCCTTATGCGAAGGCGACGGCGCCTTCGTCTTCCTTTTCCTCCGGTTCAACGAATTGAGGATTTGTCGATGCGAGCATAGTGACGATGGAGAGCGCAGAGAGCATCGCGAGCGTCACGAACAACGCTCCCCAACCGTACTTTTCGGCGATGAGCGCCGTGAGCGCGCCTTGCAACACCGCCCCGATCGAACCCATGCCGTTCACGATGCCGGCGGCAGTGCCGAGCACCTCTTGGCCGTAACCGGCTTGTTCGCAGCAATCCGCCACGGCGGTGGAACCGAGCATGGCGTCGGGACCTGCGACCAAGAACCCGATGAGGCCCATGACGATGGCGTTTGCGAGCATTCCCATGCTGCACGCCAACTGATAACCGCCGATGGCGAACGTCAAAAGAGCGCACGAGAGCGCGCCGAGCATGGTACGCTTCCCGACGAAGTACTTATCGCCGATGATACCGCACGCTAAGCCACCGAGGACGCCGCCGAGATCGTATATGCACGACATGTAACCGGCGACGGCGACGGACATCTTGTACTCCTGAGACAGGAAATACGGAAGCCAGAACAACAGGCAATATCTAACGATTTTGACGCAAAAGTAAGACAACATGAGCATCTTCAAGCGGGGGATGGCTAGGATCTCCATGAAAGACACATGCTTGGACGCCGGCTCGACGTCGGCGCGCTTCTTTGTCTTTTGCAACGCCTCCTCCTTGTACGTCGTCGTTTGCAACCACGGAGGATCGAGATTCATAAACGCCAGCAGTCCCGCGGCGAAGAGCGTGAACAACGCCGGAATGGCGATCGACAATTTCCATCCGCACGACCCCAACAAGTAGGCGGCGAGCACGGTGGCCGCGGTGGCCCCGACTTGCTGACTCGTCGCCCAAATCCCCATAGCCGTCCCGCGCTCGCGAGCCGCGTACCACGGGTTCAAAAGCTTGACGTGCAAGGGATACGACGCCGCCTGAGCTAATCCATTCAACGCCCAAAACGCCATGAGCACGTACGGCGCCGAGACGAGTCCAAACATGCAACAGCACGCGCAGGACACCACCCCGCCGACGACGATGACGTTCTTCGCCCCCACGCGATCCCCCAACGCCGGCATGACGAACTGTCCCAACGCATACGTCAATAAAAACGCACTATCGATCAGTCCCATCGTCCCCGTGGTGAACCCGAGCGCATCCTTCACCGGCGCTTTCACCACGCTCAACGGCTTGCGCACAAAGTACGCCGCCGAGGACGACGCGAACATCCCCGCCAGCGTGTTCCTCTGCAATCTCCCCACCTCTTCCCTCGGAAACTTTTCCTCCACGACCCTAGACCTCGGTTTATTCGCGCGTGCGCGCAAGAACTCCCCTTCGCTCCCAAAGGTATACACCACCGCGTGTCCCGCCTCGCCGTCGTCCCCCAGTCCCTCCGTCGCCTCCCCGTCGTCCGCGACGGTCACCGCGCGCGTCCTCGTCCCACGCCCGCCCGTTCGCCGTCTCACGACGCCCTCACTCACGGGCATCAATTCACGCGTCCACGGCGCTCCGTCGCGCGCCGTCCCGCGTCCCGCGCGCGCCGTCGTCCCCGTCGTCATCGCATCCTCGCGCCCGACCCGCCGCCGGCGTCCCCGCGCGCGCGCGCGAGGACGCGACTCGACGCGCGGTGCGTCGTCCCCGCGCGCGCGCGTCGGCGCGGACGCGATGCCATCGACGCGCATACTCGCGCGCGTCGTCGCGAGCGGCGGACGCGCCGCGCCGTGTGCGGACGCGGACGCGGGACGACGCGATGATGCGCCGCCGTGATCCGGTCGGTCGCCGCGGATGAGGGACGAGACGACGAGGGACGAGGGCGAGGAAGAGGACGCGAGGGCGGACGAGATGGGGGCGCGGGGACGTTCGTTCGCGAAAAGAGCGAAAAGAAAGAGAGGGTGTTACATCATTCGTCGAGAGAGAGCGCGGTCGTGGGAGGGATCGGTCGCGGTGGGGACGATGGACGGCGCGTACGTTTCGTCTCGCGTCGCCGCGACGGCATTCGCGAATGGAAGAGATTCCTAGCCTCGAGGACGAGGTTTGGGTATGGCGGCGCCGCTCGTCGTGCGTGGAAGCGGTTGGACGACGTCGGACGGTGGACGCGGGAGGACGGCGGGGAAGACGGGGGCGGACGCCGAGCCCGCGCCGGACGCGGACGGAGAAGCGAGGGACGTCGGACGCGACGCGTCGGAATCCATCATGGACATGCCCGCGGCGAAATGCTGAGAGATTTCGTCCATCTGGGGAGCGTGAGGGTGGTTCGTCGGCGCGGGGTGGTGCGGAGGGTCGCGGAAGAGACCGCCGCCGCCCGAGGCGATGCTGGAGAAGACGCCGCCGCCGAGACCGCCGGACGGCGGCGGCGGGACGCCAAAGGACGGGAGAGGCGCTTGGCGCGGCGGCGGGGCGTCCATGGGACGACCGAATCCGGGTGGTGGCGCGCCTCTCTGTTGCGGCGGCTGCACCTGCGGCAACTGTTGACCGAAGAGCGACGCGACGGGAATGTGCTGCCGTTGCTGCTGCTGCTTCTGTTGCTGTTGCTGCGCGGCGTGTCGCCGGTTCGCCTCCTCCATTCGAAGCGCCTCCTGTTGGCGCTGAAGCATCAACAACTGTTGCTCCGTTGGCTGCTGCTGCCGTTGTTGCTGCTGTTGCTGCTGTTGCGCGCGCTGAAGCTCCACCTGCGTCTGCCGTTGTCGCATCAACATGCCGAGGAGTTCCTCGGGCGAAGTGTGTCCCGACGACACGCGTTGCGCCAGGACTTCCATCACGCGACCGCCGTCATCGGACGATTGTCGAGGCGCGTTCGGCCCGGGAAGTTGCGTCGATTTCACCTGAGGCGGTTGCGAAGGCGTACCCATGGGTAACGTCGGTCTGAATCGCGCGAACACCTCCGGCGGGACGCTCTTATCGCCGAGCAAACAGATGAGGTGACGAGTAAACTGCGCCACGTCCTTAGCGTGAAGCATTCTCGATATGTCCGAGCACGCTGCAGGAAACGCGTTCAAGACGTAATCGCGCGTGCGCATCTGCACCGCGCGCGCGACGTTATCCCCAGCCGCGAACGGGTCCTCGACGCCGACCGGATACTTGAACGCCTGCCACGAACTCCCAACGACGAAGGTGCCATGATACGTTGACGCGTTGACGGCGTTTCGAAACAACTTCTTAATCGCGCAAATGTGCGCGAAAAAGCTGACAAAAAGCTCGGCGAGCGTCTCTGTGTTATCTTTGCCGAAATCGACGTATTTATCCGCGCGATACTTGACCGCGGCGATGTCCCTCGACGCGTCGCTCACGACGCGCGCCTTGCTCACCTTCCACGTGTCGAATTCGTCGTCTTCGCACAGCTGGTGGTCGTCGAGTTCGAACAACTCGGATTCTATCAAATCCGGACGAGGAAGCGTGAGCATCATCGTCGGCGGTAATATCGGCGTCTTTCGCCGCTGCAAGTGATGCATGCAGAGCAAACACAGCGAATACGAGTTAAATGATCCCTCCATGGCGTTGTTGACGTCGTAGTGCTTGGCCCAGAGCTTGACCAAAAAGACCAAGTCTCGATATCTCTGATCGATGTCCGCGACGACGCCCAACACGGCACTCTTGTACACGCCGTCATTTTCAATGCACACGTCGCACGCGACGCCCGTGTGCGGATCTTTAAACTTGATCAGGGGCACGCGCGCCTTGGAGATGAGCTGCACGTCGCGATAGTTGCGATAGCGCAGCTCGGACGCCACCTTGCGCAACAATTGCGCGCGTTTGCTTCGACCCTGTCTCTGCTGACGTCGCGCGCGCACGCCGCCGCGTTGCGAACGTCGCGCCTGCGCCTCCTCGCGCTCGTCGTACCACGGTCCGTTCTTATCTATCTGTAAAGAAATGTCTATATCGCTCCCCGCCGAGTGAAACGCGCTCACGTACGAGCCGAACGGCGCCACTCGCACGCCCTCAAACCGTGTCGAAATCATCGATTTGAACTTATTCATCAGCGCCTGACGCTTCGCGTCATCCTGCGGCGACGTCTTCAACGAATTCACTATCCTACGCAACTCAGCATCTAACTTTTCCATCGCCTCTCTCGGCGGCGGTCCGCCCGACGTCGCCGCCGCCTCTCGTCCCTCGTCGTCGACGTCTCCCGGAAACCTCCCATCTTCATCCGTCGTCACCCGCTCATCCGCCAGCGCGATTCGTTCGCGCACGCGTCGCAACACCTCTCTCGGGGACACGTACTCTCGCGGATCTCTCTCTTCCTCCTCGTACCGGTCTCGGTCGTCGTCCCGGCGGTCGTCGTCGTCGCGCTCCTCCTCCTCCTCCTCGTCATCCGAGCCCTCATCGCCTCGACGCATATCGCCCACCGTCGTCTCGCGCACGAACCACGCGCGGTTATCTCACTCTCGCGCCTCTCGCGTCTCACCACCCGCCTCCCAGAGCTCTCGCGCGTCCACGCCCGCGTTCGATCGCGTCGCCCCTCCACCGAACCACCGAGGTCTCCGTCCTCGTCCGCCTCCTCGCCCGTCTCCTCGCGCGCTCGACGACGGACCCGCCGACGCGAACTCGACGACGAACGACACCCTCGATCGACGACGATCCACTCGCTCGAGTCCCGCGCCTCGTCCCGCGCCGTCGTCGTCTCCGGGCGCGCCGCGGGAGACATCCGCGGATTGGGGCGAGGGACGGACGCGTGGACACACACATCGACGAGTCACGACTCCACGCTTCATATAGTACGCCTCCGCACACCATCAAACCGCACGGCACGGCACGCGCGCGTCGCCGTGACGTCACGGCACACCCCGCGCGTACCGTACTCGAGACGGTGCGAGCGGTATCGGATCGATCGATCGCGTGGAGATAAATACAGACACGCGACGTCGACGTCACGCGCGACGTCGCGCGCGCGGCACACGCGCGCACGATGCCGACGACTATGCGCGCGCGCGCGGTGACGCCGTCGCGAGCGACGACGAGAGCGACGACGAAAAAAAGAACGGACGCGACGCGACGCGTCGCGAGGGCGATGGCGACGACGACGCGCGCGGTGCGCGACGGTGATGAGGTACGCGATGGAGGACGCGCGCCCCATGGGTGACGAGGGTGCCGATGGGACGCGAGGCGAGGCGCGCGCGCGAGGGGGGGGGAAGCCGCGCGAGGAGGTGGCGCGGTGCGCGTGAAATTCGTGCGCGGGATCGTCGGGCGCGGGGGGGGTGGGCGACGTCGCGTGGGTGTGGATACCGGTGGATGAATGGATGGATGGATGGATGACGTCGTGGACGTCGCGCGGTCGGTGGCCGAGAGCCCGCGGGACGGGTCTCGGCTCGCGCGCGGCGTGGAGGGATATCGCGATCGTGGAATGGAGGCGTGAAAGAATGCGCGATGACTGACGGATGAGTGACGCTTCGATGGGCGTTCGCGCGTGACGCAGGGTTTTGAATCCACCAAGACGGCGGCGGCGACGCTCGCCGCGGCGGCGACGCTCGTCAACGGCGCGCTCGCGGGGGCCGCGCGCGCCGATTTCGGGTTCGCCACCGACGCCGCGCCGACGGAACAAGTCGTCGAACAACAAAATGACGGTGGTTCTATCTTCGCCGAGGCGTCCAGGGAGGCGCCGGCGGTGACCACGGATGGTTTGCCGGAGGGTAACAACTGGCGATACAGCGAGTTTATCAAGGCGGTGATGAGCGGCAAGGTGGAGCGCGTGCGATTCTCCAAGGATGGTTCCGCGTTGCAATTGACGGCGGTCAACGGCGCTCGCGCCACCGTAATCTTGCCGAATGACCCGGAACTCGTCGACATTTTGGCCAAGAATGGCGTCGACATCTCCGTCAGCGAGGGCGAGCAACAGGGCAACGTCGCGTCCTTGATCGGCAACTTGTTGTTCCCGCTCGTCGCGTTCGGTGGTTTGTTCTTCTTGTTCCGCCGCGCGCAGGGCGGTGAAGGCGGTGGTATGGGTGGCATGGGCGGTGGCCCGATGGACTTTGGTAAGTCCAAGTCCAAGTTTCAAGAGGTTCCGGAAACCGGCGTCACCTTTGCCGACGTCGCCGGGGTCGAGGGCGCCAAGTTGGAATTGCAAGAAGTCGTTGACTTTTTGAAGAACCCGGACAAGTACACCGCGCTCGGCGCCAAGATCCCGAAGGGTTGCCTTTTGGTCGGTCCGCCGGGTACCGGTAAGACTTTGATCGCCAAGGCTGTCGCCGGTGAAGCCGGCGTGCCCTTCTTTTCCTGCGCGGCGTCTGAATTCGTCGAACTCTTCGTCGGCGTCGGCGCGTCTCGCGTTCGCGACTTGTTCGAGAAGGCCAAGTCAAAGGCGCCGTGCATCATCTTCATTGATGAGATCGATGCCGTCGGTCGCCAGCGTGGCTCCGGCATGGGCGGCGGTAACGACGAACGCGAACAAACCATCAACCAGCTCCTCACCGAGATGGATGGTTTCGAAGGCAACACGGGCGTCATTGTCCTCGCCGCCACCAACAGACCGGACGTTCTCGATAGCGCGCTCCTTCGTCCGGGCCGTTTCGACCGTCAAGTGACCGTCGATCGACCGGACGTCGCCGGCCGCATTCGCATCCTCAAGGTGCACGCCCGGGGCAAGACGTTGGCCAAGGATGTCGACTTTGACAAAATCGCGCGCCGCACGCCGGGTTTCACCGGCGCCGACTTGGAAAACCTCATGAACGAGTCCGCCATTCTCGCCGCTCGCCGTGAGCTCACGGAGATTTCCAAGGAAGAAATCGCCGACGCTCTCGAGCGCATCATCGCCGGTGCCGCCAAGGAGGGCGCCGTCATGTCTGAGAAGAAGAAGCGTCTCGTGGCGTACCACGAGGCTGGTCACGCGCTCGTCGGCGCGCTCATGCCGGATTACGACGCCGTGACGAAGATTTCCATCGTCCCGCGCGGTAATGCCGGTGGTTTGACCTTCTTCGCCCCGAGTGAAGAGCGTCTCGAGTCTGGTTTGTACTCTCGCACCTACCTCGAGAACCAAATGGCTGTCGCCATGGGCGGTCGCGTCGCCGAGGAGCTCATCTTCGGCGCCGAGGACGTCACCACCGGCGCCTCTGGTGACTTCCAACAAGTTACCCGCACGGCGCGCATGATGGTCGAACAGATGGGTTTTTCCAAGAAGATTGGTCAAATCGCCATCAAGAGCGGTGGCGGTAACTCCTTCCTCGGCAACGACGTCGGTCGCGGCGCGGATTACTCCGCCGCCACCGCCGCCGTCGTCGACGAAGAAGTCAAGACGTTGGTCACCGCGGCGTACCGTCGCGCCAAGGACTTGGTGCAACTCAACATTGACGTGTTACACGCGGTCGCGGACGTGTTGATGGAGAAGGAAAACATCGATGGGGAAGAATTCGAGCGCATCATGCTCGGCGCGAAGAGCGAGCTCTACCTCAAGGCGGACGAGCCCTCTGTCACCGTTCCGTACCAAACCGACTCTGCGTGATCGCGCAGCCGGTATCGAAACGCGCGCAATGTGTCACCGAACGATAGATTGTATCTTAATCTAATAGCTTTACAAATGAAATGACAACTGAGAAATAGTCGACAAGAACGCCGCCGACGCCGCCTCGGCCCTCTTTCGCCGTCTCACCGCTTCTTTTTCCCAACCTTTCGCCCTCGCCCCCTGAACTTCCCACCGCCCCGGCGCGGCACCGCACCCCTGAGATCATCCACCACCTTGCGCCAAAACCGTCGAGTCGTCCCGAACGCGTCGATTCCGTACACCGCTCGAAAGTGGTCGTTCGCCGCCTTGGCCACGACGACCGCGACCCCCCACTTGACGATCACGTCCGTGTCCACCGCCGGCCCCCCTCGCGCGCGCGAGACACCGCGCGCGTCATCGCACGCGCGCGCGAGCGACCCGCGTCGCGCGCGTCCACCCCGCGTCATCCCCGTCCGCCTCGAGGATCTCTCGCGCGTCACACGATGGCGACCGTGAAGACCACCGTGCGCGCCCTCGCGCGCGATCTCGTCCCCGCGAGCGACGCGCGCGCGACGACGACGTCGTGGACAGCGTCGTCCGTGCCCGATTCCCCGCCCTTCTCGCGCGCGTGGACGCAGGGCGACGTCGCGAGCGACGACGGGAGGGTCGTTCGGTTACTCGACGCGGACGGCGCGTCGAGCGTGACGGTGACGCGCGCGCGCGCGACGACGACGACGCTCGCGATCGGGGAGTACGCGTGCGCGAGAGGGGTCATCACGCGCGCGACGACGTCGACCGAAAGGTGCGCGCTCGCGGACGCGGTCGTCGTCGGCGCCGAGGGGGAGGGGAGACGCGCCGCGTGGGCGCGAGAGGTGGAGGAGTCGGAGCGCGCGCGCGTAGAAATTACAACATCGGTGTGAATCGTAGAGAAATGTGTGCGGTGTAATCTAGAATCGTTCGTTCGTTCCATCGTTCGTTCGTTCGTTCGTTCGTTCGTCGCGCGTCGTGATCAAAAAATGGTGCGATGGTTGTGAATGGAAAACTCGAGACGCGGCCGGCGGCGGCGAGGCGGCGCGCCGGCGGCGCGTCGATCGTCTCGGCGACCTCTTCGGTCGTCTCGATCGGCGTCTGGGGCGCCCAGGGCGAGATTGTAACTCGGGTACATGGTGAAGAAATGCACGAGGTGGTGCAGAGGTTGCGTCAGGCGCACGAGGGCGGAGAGCGGGCCGGTGCAAAAATTGAGCAAACCGCGCGCGAAACCGTGCATCGGAAGCGCCAGCGGCGCCGCCGCGGCGTCGAGCGCCGCCGTAGACGCGACTTCTATGCCTATGCCCGTCATTCCCGCGCTCAGGTAGACGATGACGAAGGCACTGTACGCGATTTCGCACGCGTTTCCGAACAGGGCAAAGGATCTCAAGAGACGGTTTCCTTTCCGAATCTCCCTCTTGGCCCAAATGCGCAGCTCCGTCGCCGACACCAGGGGCACCAACTGCGTCGGTCGCGTCAACGTCTCCGATTCCTCTCCCGGAAGCGCGGTATTGAGCATCATCTGTAACCACACGCGCGTGTACTGCGCCACGCGATCGTCCGCCCGCGGTGAAAACCACTGTCGCAACCGCTGTCGAAGCGGCGCCTTCGGCAACGAAAACGGCGCTCGACACACGCGACACGACGTCTCCTCCGTCCCGTACGACGCCAGCGACACGCGCTGCCACTCACGCAAACACCTCACGTGCACGTACTTACCCGTACCATCGCACGCGCACGGACTCACCAACTCACCCCGCTCTTCGAAACAAAACCGACACGCGGCGCCGTCGCCGCGTCCCTCGCGTCCCTCGTCCCCGTCCTCATCGCCGTCGCCCTCCTCCCCCCCCCGCGTCGACGCCGACGCCGACGCCGACGTCGACGACGCGCGTCTCTCCCGTCTCTCCCGTCTCTCCCGTCTCTCCCGCGCCCGCGCGTCCGCCTCCACCGCGCGCGCGACGTCGCCCTCGTTCACGTCGAGCGCGAGCGCGAGGACATCCTCCATCGCTTCGCGCGCCGCGCGCGCGTCTCGCGCCGCCTCGCGAAGCGTCGCGAACGTGCTCGCGCACGCCGCGGCGACGAGCAGCGGGAGCATGCGCGCGGAGGAGACGCGAGGCGCGCGCGAGGGCGAAGAGAGGCGTCGTCGTCTGACGCGACCGGTCGGTCGGTCGGCATTCGCGCGCGCGAACGGTATGGTCTCGCGCGCGTCTCGCGCGCGGAGGCGGGCGTCACGCGCGCGGGGGCGCGCGTGCGTCCTCGCGCTCGTGTTCGCGGCGTGCGTCGCGGGGGGTGAGGTGCGTCTGGACGACGGTTGACGCGCGTCATCGATCGATGAATAATTCATTCATTCATTCATTCATTCATTCTTCGCGCGACGAGCGAGGAGTGACGACCGACCGACTGACGACGACGACGCGCGCGGCTTCGTCCCCGTCGTTCCCGTCCGAAGGGCCTCACGTCGGCGCAGCGACGTCGACAGAAGAATGGGTCGAGGATGAACGCGCTCGACCGCGAGCTCGGCGAACGCCGACGCGCGTGCGAGCGACGCGCGCGGGACGAGGCGTGGGAGGGGTGCTCGTCGGAGGACGATCCGGCGGTGTTTGAGAATTGCGTGTTGCGGTGCGCGAGCGCCAAGTGTTACGCGGACGTGTACGCGAGGGATCCGTTGGAGGAGGGGGAGGTGGACGTGGAGCGAGGGCGAGCGTTTCGCGCGTGCGCGAGGGACGAGTTTCGGAAACTTCGAGGGCATCAAACGTTTGAGTCGTGAAAGGGACGTCGGACGCGCGCGCGTATATTGGTAGAGGGTCGTGGATTAGTGATAGGTTCGTCACGGGCGCGCGCGTGTGTGTGATAATAACGTCAACGTCGCGCGTCAATCCTCGTCCCGCGCGGGCGTCTCCCCGCCGGCGTTCGCGAAGACGCCCTTTTGCGCGTACACCGCCGCCATGAGCAACACGTCCGCGGTGAAAACCCCCGCGAACGATTTCCAAAAGAACGGAATGATCACGTTCACCAACGGAATCGCCACGAATAACAAATTCAACGCGTCCTTCTCCGTCGCCTCGCACTCGCGCGCGCGAAGACTCGGCACCGTGAACATCCACACGCTCCACATCCCCATCAATCGAGCGATGGACGGTTCATCGCTCGGCCAAATCACGTTAAACGCCAATAATCCACCCACGACGATCGCCAGATACGCCTGCACCTCGAACACCGCGTACAACGCGCTCCCCTTGTACGCCGGGTTCTTCTTCGCCGCCCCGCTCTGTCTCGGCGCGAACGTCGTCGCCGTCTTCTTGGCGAATTTACTCAGATTCTTCTCCAGCGCGTCGTCGGAGATGTCAACGGGATCACTCTTCGCCTCCGTCGCCTCCGTCGTCTCGCCCTCGGTCGCGCGCGCGAGCACGCGCGTCGCGCGCGCCGAGCGCACCCTCGCGCGCGTCCTCGTCGTCGACGTCATCCTCGCGGTGACGCCGACGGTGGTCCTCGCGGTGACGCGCATCATCGCGACTCGACGGACCGTTTCGCGACGCTCTCCGTCTCGACTCGCGGCTCGCGTTCGCTCGCGTCGCGCACTCGCGCGGCGAACGGGCGCGTTATCCTTCCCACCCGCGTGCGCGCGCGCCCGAATCGTCGCCCATTCGTTCGCGTCGACGACACACGCGCGCGCGAGCGGGGACGCGCGCGCGAGACGACGAATTCGGGCGAGGATACATTTCGTCGAGCGAATCGAGCGGGATGGTGCGCGCGCGATGCGACGAACGAACGACGCGCGCGGGATGAATGCATGAATCGATGGATCGATTGCGTGACATTCGTGGGGACGCGGAGGCGAGAGGACGCTCGATGACTGACGAGCGCGCGGGTCGTCTCTTAATGACATCGATAGAGTTCGTTCGCGCGCGAGGGATCGTACGATCCGACGCTCGTGGACGTGGAGTTGACGCGGGAGGAGGCGGAGGCGCGCGCCAACCGCCGAAGCGCGTTTCAGCGACACTTGCGACAGACGGATGCGGAGAAGGAGCTCGTGTTGGCGTTCGCGAAGATGTATAGAATGAATGAGAAGCCTGAAGATCCTGTGCAGTGGTTGTTGGATTACTTTGAGAGGGATCAGAGGGATCACATTAAACGCGCCGAGGAAACGGCGGAGGAGTATCGCGTCGAGCTCGCGCGCGCCGAGAGAGAACGGGACGAGTTGATCAACCAAATGGATGAGATGCGACAGACGGTGCGTAATTTGGAGCGAACGGTGACCGAGCTTCGTCGCACCAGTCAATCGCAGAACGTGGGCGTGTACGACGACCCGGCGAGAGACACGCGCGGTGGCGGCTTCGCGGACCACAACGCGTTGGACGACTTCGACGCCGACAAGAGGAAGAAAAAGACGAAGAAGGAGAAGAAGGAGAAGAAGGAGAAGAAAGAAAAGAGGGAGAAGAAGGAGAGAGGAGTCCCTCAAGATTCCGACTAAGACGAGGAGTAGAAGGAACAGGGACGGTCGTGTACTTTTATCAATAGAAACTACAAGCACTACGTATACAATGAATCCGCAA
>MDTD01096609.1_pt1 | contig 40068 bp, 38 predicted proteins | sample 811221 | NCBI WGS metagenome assembly MDTD01 (sample SAMN05326646, study PRJNA326480) | marine metagenome | isolation source: seawater | place: Pacific Ocean: South West | collected 2011
ATAATTCAAAATGAAATAACTTTTTATGCTAACTGGAAATAAAATTATAAGCTATAGCAAACAAAATATAAATAAAAGTGATAAAAAAATAGTTTTAGAATCTTTAAATTCAGATTTAATAACAACAGGTAATTTTGTATCTACATTCGAAAAAAAATTGAAAAAATACTTTGAATCGAAATTTGCTTTATCCTGTAGCAGTGGAACAGCAGCATTACATATATCATTTAAATCAATAAATTTAAAAGAAGGAGATATTGTAATTATGCCTGCTATTAATTTCATTTCAGCTTTTAATTTATGTAAAACTATCGGTGCTAAAGTTTATTTAGCAGATGTTGATTCTAATACTGGACAAATGCGCCCTCAAGATGTTTTTAGATGCATAAAAAAGAATAAAATAAAAAAAATTAAGTTAATTTTGACAATGTACCTAGGCGGATATCCAGAAAACGTTGTTGAATTTAATAAAATTAAAAAATTATATAAATGTTTTTTAATAGAAGATGCGTGTCATGCTTTTGGAGCAAAGTATAAATTTAATAATAGATATTACAAAATAGGCTCTTGCCAACATTCAGACATAGCTACATTTTCATTGCATCCTTTAAAAACTATTACATCTGGCGAAGGTGGAGCAATTACAACAAATAATGAAAAAATTCACAAAAAGATGCTTCTTTATAGATCTCATGGCATGAAACGAAAGAAAAAAAAACACTGGGAATATGACATTACTGAAAACGGCTTTAATTATAGAATAAGTGATATAAATTGTGCGCTAGCGATAAGCCAATTAAAAAGAATAAAAATCTTTTTAAATTCTAGAAAAAAAATTTATGAGTACTATTTGAAATATCTTTATAATGATAATAATTTTTTAAAGATAAAATATAATAAAAATAATTTATCTGCATATCATTTATTTCTTTTAAAATTAAATGATAATTTTGCAAAAAAAAAAATAAAAAATAGTCTTATAAAATATATGCTAACTAAAGGTATAAAGTGCCAATATCATTATATTCCAATCTATAAGTTTAAAATTTATAAAGACAAAATTAATCTTTTAGATTTTAAGGGTGCAGAAAAATTTTATAGTTCCACATTTAGCATTCCTATATTTGTTGATTTGTCAAAAATAAATCAAAAAAGTATAATTAAAAATTTGAATAATTATTTTAAGAAATGAATTTTCAAAAAAGAAGTAATATTTTTTATAGCAAGCAAGCAAATAAAAAAAACATAAATCTATCTGAGAAAGCAGGAAGATTTTATTCTCAATCAAATTTAGAAAGATATATTTTTAAAAGTATTGAAAAAGTTTTAGATTTAAAAAAAAATGAGAAATTTTTAGATATTGGCTGCGGTTGCGGCCCTTTAACAGACTTAATTATTAAATCTTCCATTAAAAAAAAAGTTCGAATTTTCTTATCTGACATACCAGAGGTAATTAAGGTATTAAAACATAAATATTCAAAGAATAAATATGTTTTTTTTTTAGAAGGAGAATTTCAAAATTTAATTTTAAAGGAATCTTTTGATAAAATTCTTTGTTATTCTGTTATTCAATGCGCAAATAACCCAAAGTTTTTTTACAAACAAATCTTTAAAATATCAAAAAAAAAAAAGTAAAATTTTAATCGGGGATATACCTAATATTGATAAAAAGTTTAGGTTTCTTTCTAGTGAATTTGGACGTAAATTTGAGGAAAAGAGAATAGGAAAAAAAATTATAATTAAAAAATATTCAAATTTTTTAAACAAAACAAATCAAAATAAATTAGTTAATGATAAGCTTATCAACTTTATTTTTACTCATAGTCGAAAGAATTTAAGAAATTGTTTTGTAATTAAGCAACCTAAAAAGCTTCCTTTCTCATATACAAGAGAGGATCTACTAATTGAGGGATATTAGCATGTTCTTGCCTATTTGGCCCAAACCTCAGAAATATTTTTTCAAAACAAATAAAAATAAAGTCAATAAAAAAGTTGTTGAGAAAATCGAAAATTTTTTTTCTAAAAATTATAACTCTAAATATTGTGCATTAATGCCATCCGCTAGGTCAGGCATAGTATTGTCATTTATTTATAAAAAATTCAACAGGTCTAAAATAATTCGGATACCTAGATGGAGTTCAAATTGTTTGTATACTTCCCTTGGATCAATATCAGATCTTACCTGTAGTAATTATAAATTTAATGCAACATTAGTTGTTCACACATTGGGAAGATCCCAATATACAAAGTCTAAATCTATTTTAGTTGACGATTCATCAGACAGCTTACCAACCAATAATTTCACTCCTTATATTAATTCAAAATTTTCCGATGTAATTTCTTTACCTAAAATAATTGGTAGTTACTGCGGTGGAATCGTATTAACGAATAACAAATTATTTTATAAGTTTTTAAAATCATATCAGATGAAGAATATTACTTTAGCAAGTGAACAATCTTTCAAAAAATATAAATGTAACGTCGTTAAAAAAGGTAATTTTGAGTGGTTTTACAATGAATCATTTAATTTCAGTTTAGATTATAATTCATGCGAGAATATTTATCAAAATTTGGATAATTTTTATATAAACAAAGAGACAATATTAAAGAGATTACAAACAATAAAATATAACGAAAAAAAACGTGATAAATATAGGATAGGTCCTTGTTTAATATTTAACTACAATAATATATCTTCTAAATTTTTTGAAACGCGCCATGTAAATGCATCAAAATTTATAGATAATGAGAATTATTTAAAAAAATTAATTTTTCCAATACATCTGTCAATTACAGATAGTGAATTTAATAAAAGGATTGATGATATTAAAAAAAACAAATTATTTTGAAATTCACAATAAACTGATAAATATTAATAAATACCCTAATATTAATTTAGAACCTTTATTAATAAATTATTTTGAAAATTATTACAGTGAAAGCATTTTTGAAGACGTTTCTTTTGAAATTTCAAATAATAACAATTTAATTTTTTGCCCATTAACAATTGAACGTAAAGATAAAGAAAATTATTTAAATTTTTATGGAAATTATTTTTTTATTTTTTTTATTAGATTTGATAACAAATTATTCAATTATTTAGAAAAAGTAATAGAAGATATTAAAAAAGAAAAAAAAATTAAATCAATAAAATTTTTAATAAAAAAAGAATTTATCTTTAACGAACATCGAAGTATTGACCATTCTTTTTTAGATAAAATTTCAATTAATAAATCTATCGATTTGTCACTTGATATGAACAAAATAATTAAAGATTTTTCTAAAGGCCACAGAAGTGCAATAAAAAAAAATTATAGCGAATTAGAGTACCAAATAATTGATAAAAAAAACTACAATAATGAAATAAATGAGATGATGAAATTACATGAGGAAGTTTCTGGAAGAAAAACGCGTGCGCATAATACATGGATTATAAATGAGCAAATGATAAAGGAAAATAAAGGAGTTATTATTAAAGTCTTAAAGAATGGCGAAGCAATCTCTTATTCATTTTTTTTTAAAAATAGTTTTGAAGCTATCTATTTTAGCTCGTGCACAAAAAGAGAGTTTTTTAAAAATTATAATAATATAACTCATAAATCTATATTGCATATCATTGAATATTTAAAAAAATTTAATTGCAAAAGATTAACATTGGGCAACAGTAAAACGATATATGATAAACACCAAATAGATAATAAGGAAATTAATATCGAAAAATTCAAATCTTCCTTTGGTGGAAAGAAATATATAAATTTACACTTTAATATTTTTAATAATAAAATAATTAATTTTTTCTAATTAGCTTAAGTATTTCAATTAGAGACCTAACAAAAGATCTAGTATCAATATAAATAATTGGTTTTAATTTTTGAATTTCTATAAAGTTTTTTAGTTGCTTTTCATCTCTATGAAAATTCTCATATTTAAATTTAAAAAGACTAACAATCTCATTATTTGTAAATTCACTTAGCAATATGTTTGCCAATCTCTTTTTTGTTATACCTTTTTTGCTCTTTGATATTCTGGCGGAAAAAGATTTAAAACCATTGTGTTTCAAAAATTGAGCTCTATCGAAATAACCATTAAAATTACTATTGAAATAATCTGAGTAATAAATTTTATTAAATTTGTCAGATTTGATTATTGCAACCATATGTTCACTGATTATTTTCTTGAAAGGTAAATTAAGAAGTTTTTTCTCATTGTAAATTTTTTTAATTCCAAAATAGCTTGGGAAAATTATATAATCATATTCTAAACTTTTGTTTATAACCACTTTTTTATTTTTTTTTATTTTAATGTCTTTTACCAAAATACTTTTTATAATTTTCTTTGGAAAATTTTTGTAAAAATGATCAAAATCATAAATAAATTTATCTTTAAAATTATAATTTGTTATTATTTTTGATTTTGATTTTTTAATTTTAATCTTAAATTTTTTTTTTAAAAAACTATTAATTTTATATATATTATCCTCTTGATATTTACTTGTTGGGACAATAACATTTGATTGTTTTCGTATATTTATATTTTTATATTTAAAAAATTTCCAAGCACCTCCAATTTTTTTATTTTCATTTAAAATATCAACTTTATTTTTTTTTTTCAAAAAAAGAGCTAGTATCAACATCGGTAAAGAAGCCCCTAAAACAGCTATTTTAGAATTTTGCTTAATATGTTGCATTTTAAAATTATTTTTTATAAATAATGTATCCATTTTTACTAAACCTAATTATTTCTATTTTGGTCAGTAAATTTAACTTTTTGAAAAGATTAGTAATTTCATATTTATTAATACCACTACCAATTTTTCTTTCATAACTACTTAATTCAGTTTTATTATTATTATTTAACAAAATTTTTTTTATTTTGCTCATAATTGAGATAAGGCTATCGTAAGTTAAATAAAAGTAAGAAATAAATTTTACTTTTGAATAACTTATATTGTTCTTCAATTTTATTGATGAAATTAATTTTTTTATATCGTTTATAATATATTTTGATGCAGTTTTTTTAGTAATATGCATTCTATTTTTGACAAACTTAATATTGTGTTTGTTATTGATATTTAACGATTTTTTTTTCAATTCTTGTTTAAGTTCTTTATAGTTTTTTGCCCTTGATGTACAAAAATTTGAAAAGTTTCTAAGTGATTTATCTTTTTTAACGTCACCATAGGAAATTGCTTTTTTCCCCATAATCACCGCTTGCGCACCGGCAGTAGATGAATTAAATATTACACACTTTGATGCCGCTATGTAGGCTGTTATATCAAAACTATTATCAATTATTATATTTTTGTATTGTTGTGATTTGAAATGTGATCTCCAGTTATTAATGTTTTCGGTAGGATGAGGTTTTATAACAATTTTTTCTTTCGGAAAATCTAATGATAAATTTTTTATTATTTTTAAAAACTTTTTAAACATCAAATAATTATATTTTTTTGCCTCCACTCTTTTTTTTAATGGTAGTAATGTTTGATTTTTCTTTAATTTTTTGTCATTAGAAATTGCCTTCATTAAATCTTTTTTTGTACTGTAAAATGAGCTTGGAATGAAAAAGAAAGATTGGTACTTTCTTTTTAATTTTATAATATCTTCACTAAAAATTTTATTAAAAATTTCTTTTCTCCAAAGATCTAATCTTGGAGCGCCAGTTTTCTTAATTTTATATTTGTAATTAAAGTATTTTTTTTTCCACAATCTGTCATCAAAGTTTCCCCAAGTATAAATTCTGTCAACTATTTTTAAATTTTCTATGCTGCTCCTAAATTTTAAAAAAGATAAAAAATTAATATCATTAGATAATGCATATCCACCTTCTTCATCCAGGGATAGATAAATATTTCCCTTTTTTTTTATTTTCTTGATATGATTTGTATCATTTTTATTTAATGATTTATAAAAATAAACTCCTTTACCAAAAAGATTTGTTGCTCTTTTAATTGCAAGTTTATCTCCAATAACAAAATAAAATTTTTCTTTAATATTGTTACCAATAAAAAAAAGTTTTGGAATTAATTCTCGAGATTTTACTTCAACCGTCAAATATATTAAGTTCATCAAATTTTAATTAAAAACATTTATTTAAATAATTGTTTTTAATTTTTTTAAATTTAGAAATTTATTAATTTTTGAGTTATAAGAAAATTCCTTATTCATATTCTTAATTTTAAATTTTTTTTTAAAGTAATGTTTGATTCTTTTTTTATTACTTAACCTATTGTTTGCCAAAATAATATAGTACTTACCAATATCTATAGTATCTGGGCTATCGTGATTTTGAATAAGTTCTTCATGCATTTTTTCACCTGGCCTCAAACCAACTATTTGAATTTTTCTTGCTGAGTTTATAACTTTGCATAAGTCTACAATTTTACAACTTGGCATTTTTGGAACATAAATTTCTCCCCCAACTTGATTATTTATTGCAAAAAAAACAGTTTTTACACCATCCTCTAGCGAAATCAAAAATCTAGTCATTTCATAACTTGTTAATGGGAACCTATTTGAAATATTAGAATTATCTATTTCCTTAAATTTTGGAATAACAGAACCTCTGGAAGAGATTACATTTCCATATCTAACGATTGAAAACTTTACTTTACCTCCAGCATAATCATTTGCTGCAATAAATAGCTTATCACTGCATAATTTAGTTGCCCCATATAAATTTATTGGTGCTACGGCCTTATCAGTTGATAGAGCTATTACTTGTTTAACTTTTAAATCTATCGCAGCCTCAATTATATTTTGTGCACCAATAACGTTAGTATTAATAAATTCAGTTGGATTATACTCTGCTGTAGGAACTTGTTTTAAGGCTGCAGCGTGTACAACAATATCAATATCATTAAAAGCTCTTTTAAGTCTATTTCTATCTCTGACATCTCCTAAAAAAAATCTTACTTTTGAATCTTTAAACTCTTCTTCATTCGACATGTTAAATTGTTTAAGCTCATCTCTACTAAATATTACTATTTTTTTTATTTTTGGAAATTTTTTTAAAATCATTTTGCAAAATTGTTTTCCAAATGACCCCGTCCCCCCCGTAATTAAAATAGATTTTTTATTTAGCATTGTTAATTTAAAGTTAATTAATATTATATTAAGTTGTATATACTTTTATATCCATTCAGACCATATAAATATTAATTGACTATTGATTAATTAAATTGTACATTTTTTGAACGTTCAAACAGTGAACAGCATATTATGAAAAATAGTCAGGATCAATTAAATTTATTAAGACAAATAGGATCTAACAAAAATCAATCTCAGAGAGATTTGGCTAAAGAAATGGGTTTTAGCCTAGGTAAACTAAATTATTGCTTGAAGAGTTTGAATCAAAAGGGACTTGTTAAAATTAAGAATTTTAAAAAAAATCCGAACAAACTAAATTATGTGTATCTTTTAACTCCAAAAGGAATAAATGAAAAAACAAAATTAACAATTAATTTTATGAAGAGAAAAATGAAAGAATATGACGAACTTAAAAAAGAAATAGAGAGAAAAAATTAATGTGGTTAATTATAAAATTTGGCAAAAGCGAAATTAATATTTTGAAACACGAGCTTATGAAAAAAATAGGTAACGATATAATTATTTTCATACCTAAAATAAAAACAGAATTTTTTAAAAACAATAAAGTGCATTCAAGAGAAGTAAATTTATTAGAAAATTATTTATTTTGTTATCACAAAAGCTTTACAAGCAAGTCAAATTTAAATTTATTAAAATATACCAAGGGTGTTAAGTATATTCTCAAAGAATTTCTGTATTCTCAAAATGATATAATAGAATTTATTACAAAGTGTAAGGCGCATGAAAATAAAGATGGTTATATTAAACCAAGTTTTTTTGATCTACACTTAAAGAAAAAATTCAAATTTTTGTCAGGTCCTTTTATCAATTTTATTTTCAATATAATTAGTGAAAATAAGACAAGTTTTGATATAGTGCTTGATAAATTTAAGACAACAGTATCTAAAGAGAAATATTTATTTAGACCTGAGATTTAATAAATGTATATTACAAAATGTAAAAATTTAATTTTTGCAAGTGCGGAGCTTTTTCAAAATTAAATTTAACCAATTTAGGGAGAAAAAATATGAATCATTTCTTTATTTGTAGGCATTGCAAATCAGTCATGGATGGCGTTGACTCGGAAAGGGAGTTAGATGAAGATGGTATACTGCAATCAAAATCTTTATCAAATAAAATTAAAAAATTAATTGATGACAATACAATCATATATTCAAGTCCTTTTAAAAGAGCTGTCGAATCTTTAATGCCTTTAAAGAAAGAGTTTCCAGCAATTCAAATAAATGAGACCGAATATTTGAAAGAAATAAAAATAGGCAAAAGTGAAGATTTGTCAAAACATCAGATAATTTCTGAAATGTGGAAAAATGAAAATTTTAAGATCGATAATGGGGAATCACAAACAGAATGTTTTGATAAGATGAAGCCATTTCTAGATAAAGTATTTTCCGAATTTAAAGATAAGAAAAAAAATATAATATTAGTAACTCACGGTAATTTAATTGGTATAATAATAAAGCATTACTTTGGATTAAGCTTTAATTTTGATATGTGGAAAGCAATATCTATGCCAGATTTGTATAAATTGCATTTTGATGCGAATAATATGGCAAAAAAATTTACAAGAGATGTTGAAAATATAGAAAATTTATTCTACGTAAAATAATATGAAAAAAGAAATAAATAAAGATTACTTAAAAGAACAACAATACAAAACTACTCAGTATTTGGAAGCAAGGATAAAAATACATACATTTACTGAAAACAAAAAATCATTTCACCAGTGGCTTTATGAAAAGTACAATTTTAACAATAAATTAATAGATAAGTTAAAAATATTAGATGTTGCTTGCGGTACAGGTGTTTTTTGGAAACAAAACTCTGATGAGGCTAAAAATTTAAATTATGATCTCATAATGACTGATTTTGCAGAGTCTATGTTAGAAAAATCAAAGAAAAATTTATCAGATGCTGGAATTGAAGCAAAGTTTGAAATTGCAGATGTAGAGAACCTTAACAAATATAAATCACAATTTGATATCATTTTGTGTCATAACGCCGTGTATCATGCCGAAGATAAAAAATTAGCTTTACAAAATTTAAAAGATTGCATGCGCGATGATAAAAATTCGATTGTTGGTCTAACTACAAATAGTGAAAAGCATATGCTTAATGTTTATGAAATCGGACGAAAACTAGACAAAAACTTTCCAACTGACAGAATAATAGATTCTTGGACTGAAGAAGTTGCAGATAAAATGTTACCAGAATTTTTTGATTATGAAAAAATTATCGAGGAAGAGAAACTTAAAGTTACAGATCTAGATATATTAATGAACTATGTCGCTTCAGGAGTAGAGCCAAGAAATATTAAATTGAAAGAAAGTTTTTATGATGAATATAGGGAAATAGCTAAAAAAGAAATTGATGAAAACGGATTTTTTCAAATAATAAAAAGATCTCCATTATATATTTGTAAAAATAAATAAAATATATTTCAAAATCTAAATCAACAAATGGTAATTTGGATAACTGGTATCTCTGGAACTGGGAAAACAACTTTAGGAAAATATTTTTTTAATAAATTTAAAAAAAAATTTCCTTCAACTATTTATTTTGATGGAGATAAATTTAGAGAAATATTTAACAATGATATCAAGTATACTTTAAAAGATAGAAATACAAATGCTGTAAGATTAACCAGGTTAGTAAAGTTTCTGTCTAATCAAAGTATAAATATTGTGATATCTGCTAATATAACTACATTTAGATTTAGAACATGGTGCAGAAAAAACATAAAAAATTATATGGAGTTATATATTGAGTGTGAAAAAAAAATCTTAAAAAAGAGAGATTATAAAAATTTATATAAACTTATACAAAAAAAGAAAATAAAAAATGTTGTTGGTATTGATTTACCTTTTATAAAACCAAAAGGCTGTGATATTTATCTAGATAATAATAGATCAAAATTAGATTTGTTTAAAAATTATGAAAAAATATTAAATCTTGCTAAGAAAAAGAGAATTAAAATATATTAATTTCTAAATCACTAACATGAAAAAAGTTTTAGGCATTCTTCCAAAAGAAGAAAATAAAAATTTCATATTTTTTTTCGTATTTGTAATTATTATTATTTTTCTAGAGTCATTAAGTATTGGGGCGGTATTTCCGTTATTAATGACCATTCTATCTGAAAATTACGAATCAGAAAAAATTTATATCTTTTTAATAAAATATTTAAAAAATTTAAGTTATGAAAACCTAATATTATATTTACTACTTTTTGTATCATTTATCTTTATTTTAAAAAACTTATTCATAATTTATCTGCAATGGTGGAAACATGGATTTATCTATAGAATACAATTTAAATTACAAAAAAAATTTTTAGAAATTTATTTGCTTCAGTTGTATTTAGATACACTAAAGAAAAATACTGGAATCAAAATAAGAAACATTACTTCTGAAACGTCAAGATTTGCTAAATATTTCATAGCAATTATGACTATAATTATTGAATCCATGGTGGTATTTGCAGTAACATTAGTTTTATTTTATCTTAATCCTAAGGTTGCTATAGCAATATTAAGTTTAATTTCATTTTTAACACTATGTTTCTATATTATTGCAAAAATAAAAACCGTAAAATGGAGCAAACTAAGACTAATACATACTGGTTTGGCCATGAAGGTCTTATTAGAGAGTCTTTCAGCTATAAAGGAACTTAAAATATTCAACAAGGAAAAGTTATTTTTAGATGAATATTCCTTGCAAGAAAAAAAAGCTTTACATTTGGCAAGATTATTTTCAACCTTTAATGACAGCCCCAGAGTTTTGATAGAAGCCGTCATGGTTGTAACTTTATGTATATCTGTAATTTTTATGACCAATATAGGTATCGAAAAAAAAGAAATTCTTGCAACTCTTGGTATTTTTGCAATTGCTGGCTTCAGATTATTTCCATCAACAACAAGAATAATAAAATCTTTTAATGAGTTAAAAAGCAATCTTCCATCTATAGACTTGATTATACAAGAATTAAAGTTAGAAAATAAAATACAAAGGAATTTAAATAATCAAAATAAAATTTTAGATTTCTTTAATTACATTGAATTTAAAAATGTAAAATTTAAATATCCAGGAAAAGAACAAAATATAATTGAGAATTTAAATTTAAAAATAGAAAATGGATCAAAAATAGCACTATTAGGAGAAAGTGGTTCAGGAAAAAGTACTTTTTCAAATTTAATTATAGGCTTCCTGAAGCCTGACGAAGGACAAGTCAAAATAGATGGAGTAGACGTTTTTGAAAATTTTAATCAAACAAAAAATTTGTTTTCTTACGTTTCTCAAGAAACTTTCTTATTAGATGAATCTATAACATATAATGTAACATTCAAAAAAAATCTGAATGAGACAGAAAAAAAAAAGTTAATAGATATTATTGAAGTTGTAAATTTAAAAGATTTTATAAATAAGTTGGATGATGGCTTCGAAACAATTGTAGGAGAAAAAGGTGTTAAAATTTCAGGTGGCCAAAAGCAAAGATTAACTATTGCAAGAGCATTATTTCTCAATAAAAAAATTTTAATTTTAGATGAACCAACAAACGAGTTGGATGAAGAAAATGAATTTGAAATTATTGAAAAAATATTTTCAAAGTTTAAAAAAAATACAATATTTTTAATTACTCATAATAAGAAATTATTAAAATATTGTGAAAAAACATTACATTTTAAAAACGGTAAAGCTGAACTAATTAGTACAAATGAAAAAATCTTATAAAAACCTATCAAAAGGAAGAATACTAACTGGATTAGAAGATAAGTTAAACACATTTAAAATACCTAAAACTCTAGTATTTGAGGTTTCAGATTGGAAAAAAAATAAAATAAATATTTTGAATAAAATTAATTATTTCTTTTTGAAAAAACATCATTGTCAAAAATTAGCTATTAGATCATCTGCATTAAATGAAGATAAAGATAATAAATCAAATGCTGGAGTTTATGATAGCTATCTTAATGTAGATACAAATGATAAGAAAAATATAATTATTTCAATAAATAATATTATTAAAGGGTACATCAAGAATAAAATTAATTCTGGAAAATCAGAAATTATAATTCAACAAATGATTCAAAATACCTATTTAAGTGGTGTAATTTTTACCCACAATTTGAATAATGGATCGCCATATTACGTAATAAATTATGACGACGTAAGTGGATTAACAAATACTGTGACATCTGGATCATCTAAATATTCAAATAGATCTCTGTATGTATATAGAGATAAAATCAGTGAAATAAAATCTCCAAGATTTAAAAAAATAATTATAGCAGTAAAAGACTTAGAAAAAAAAGTTGGAAATAATTATCTTGATATAGAATTTACTTGCGACAAAAATCTAAATATTTATTTACTTCAAGTAAGACAAATAGCAAAACCTAAACCATGGAATAACAAATTAAAAAAAAATTTTTCAAAAACAATCAGAAAAACTGGCTCAAAACTCAACAGGCTTTTTAAAAAAAGAAAAGACTTAAGTGGAAACACAAATATCTTTGGTCAAATGCCTGATTGGAATCCAGCAGAAATGATTGGCAAAACTCCTAGAGCTCTCTCATTTTCTTTGTATGAAAAATTAATTACAAATCATATTTGGGCAGATGCAAGAGAGCTAATGGGATATAAAAAAATACATCTTAAAAAATTAATGCAGTCTTTTGCTGGACAACCATATATAGATGTAAGATTAAGTTTAAATTCTTTTTTACCAAATAATTTACCTAAGAAAATTTCAGACAAGTTGATTAATCACTGGCTTGAAAAACTAAAAAATAATCCAAAACTACATGATAAAATTGAATTTGAACTTGCAATTACCTGCTTTTCATTTGACCTTGATCAGAGATTGTCAAGTTTGGTGGGTGATGTATTAAATAAAAATGAGAAAATCATATATACCAAATATTTAAAAAAACTAACTTTAAATTGTTTGAATGAAACTAGTAAATTTAGCTTATCTAATACTATAAAAAATGTTGAAAAATTAAAACAAAAACAGAGAAATTTTAAAATTGATAAAGATGTTAAAAATCTTAGAACATATTTAAATGATTGTAAAATCTATGGAGTATTACCATTTTCGATACTTGCGAGACACGCTTTTATATCTACAACAATTATAAATTCTCTTAAAATTTTAAATATTTTATCAGATAAACAAACACAAAATTTTTTAAAAAGTATTAAGACAATCACTTCAGAAATGATAACCGAGCTAGAGATATCAAAAACAGATAAAAAAAAGAAAAAAAAATTTTTGAAAAAATACGGACATCTGAGACCAGGTACTTACGATATAATGTCAAAGAGATATGATGAAAAAAATTATTTCAATTTTGACGAAAAATTAAATCCAAAAATTTTAAAACATCAATTTAAATTCAATAATAAACAAAAAAGAAAAATACAAAAACTATTAAAGATATATTTTAATAACATGGATTTTGATAGTTTTATTAATTACTTGAAGACAGCAATTGCATTACGTGAGTATAGTAAGTTCATATTCACAAAAAGTGTTAGTCATATTTTAGCTATAATAAGTAAATTCTCCAGATCCAATAATTTAAATGATAAGATGTCTTCTAATATACCAATAAATTATTTTTTAAAAGATAAGATTAAAAAAAAAGAATTGATCAATATTTTTAGAAAAAATAACGATTTTCATGAAATAACTAATTCATTAAAGTTACCTCAAATTATTCATGAGGATACCAGTCCCTATATTGCTCCATTTCAAATCAATATTCCTAATTTTATTACATCAAAAAAAATTGAAGGAAAAACTAAAAATATAACAAATAATACAATAAATGAAAAATTAGATAATAAAATCGTACTAATTGAAGGTGCAGACCCTGGCTATGACTGGATATTTTCACATAAAATAAAAGGTCTAGTCACTAAATTTGGAGGTGCAAACTCACATATGGCAATAAGAAGCTCAGAATTTGAAATACCAGCTGCAATTGGATGTGGAGAAAATATATTTAATGAGTTATCTAGCCATGAATTCGTTATTTTGAATTGTGAAGATAAACTAATTAAACCAATTAAATTTATAACATAATTAATAAATATATGAGAGCAATTATTTTAGCTGCTGGAAGAGGTTCGAGACTTAAAAATTTAACAAAAAATAAACCTAAATGCTTCTTAAAAGTAAATAACAAAAAAATAATTACTCATCAAATAGATGCCTTAAAAAAAAACGGAATAGATAACATAGCAGTCGTTGTCGGTTATAAAAAAAATTTATTTAAAAAACTAAATTTAAAAATCATATTTAATAAAAATTGGAATAAAACAAATATGATATACTCACTATTCAAAGCATCTTACTGGCTGAAAAATGAAGATTGTATAATATGCTATGGTGATATTATTTATGATAATTCTATTATTGAAAAATTAAAAAATAGCAAAAAAAAAATTCTATTACCTTCAAATGTTAATTGGAAAAAAAATTGGTCTTTAAGATATCAAAATCCATTAACTGATCTAGAGACTTTTAAAGTGAATAAAAATGGTACTTTAAAAGAGATAGGGAATAAAGCTAAAAGCTATTCAGAAATTCAGGGGCAATTTATGGGTTTAATTAAAATAGATAAAAGCTCTATACAAAAATTCATTAAAATTTATAAAAACTTACCATTAAAAAAAAAGCTAAATTTAGATTTTACAGGTTTTTTAAATTTATCTATCAAAAAATATAAAATAAAAATAAATGTTATAAGAATAAAAAATAAATGGTTTGAGTTAGATAACTTTAAAGATTTACAAGTAATTAAGAAATTTTACTAGTACAACTTAAGAAATGTTTTACTTTTAATTAAAATTTAGATCAAATATATAAAATTAATGAAAAATAATAATAAAATAGAAAAAAAAAAATATTTTTATTCAAAAAGTAATAAAGCATTTTACGAAGTGAACGAAAAAAAATATTTAATAGATATATTAAATCCCACTTCAAAAAATACCAAATATTATCAACCACCTCCAGATAATAAAATCACAGATTATCAAATAGGTAGAATATTATTGCAAACCCACCAAATTATTTCAATTTTAAATAATTTAGGATTTAATTTAAAAGGTAAAAAATTTTTAGATGTTGGATGTGGCAATGGTATGATACCTAGACTAATTTCAAGCCTAACAGAGATTAAATATTCTTGGGGAATAGATCCATTTTTGGATGGCGAACATACAACTAGTTGGCCAAAACATAACCAGTATAAAGTTTTTTTAAAAATAATTAATTTTATTAAAAAATATAATTATTTAGATTATAAAACTTATAAAAAATTTCTAACTTACGAAAATCATACTATCCATCCAAATAAAATTAAAACCAAAAATAAAAAAAACTATCATTATTCTTTCAGACAATTATCAGGTTTGAAATTGGATAAATTAAATTTAAAATTCGATATTATTTACTTAAAATCAATTGAACATTTTAATAATTGGGATTTGCTATTTAAAAAATTATCTTCTTCAACAAAAAAAGGAGGTTTGGTAATCTTTAAACATAGATCCTTTTTCTCTTATTTGGGTGCTCATAGATATGCATCTACCGGAATACCTTGGGGACATGTTATTTTAAGTGAAAATGAATATAAAAATTACGTAAATAAGTTTCATAATGAAAGGTCTGATGAAATGATCAGATTTTATTATAAAGGTCTTAATTATCCTAGAACAACTGTAAATGAATTAATTCAAGCAGCTACAAAACATTCTTTTTTAATTAAATTTATATCAGTAGAGCCTCCCCATTATCGAAATAAAACAATCAGATTCATTAAAGATATTAAAGATTTTTGGAAAAATATACGTAAACAACACCCTACAGTTTCAAGTGAAGAGATATTAAGTGGAATCTATCATATAGTTATTGAAAAAATTTAATGTGTGGTTTTTTGTTTAGCAATACAATTATCGATAGAACTAAACTCACATCAATCGCAAAAACAATTTTAAGAAGAGGTCCTGATTTTCAAAAATATATTACTAGAGGTAATTGTTCATTATATCACTCTAGGCTGAAAATCATTGATACGAAAACTAGATCCAATCAACCATTTACTGATAAATACAAGAAACATTACCTATTATTTAATGGAGAGATCTATAACTTTAAATTATTAAAAAGAGAATTTAAATTAAAGTGCAAAACATCTTCTGATACTGAAGTACTTTTTTTATTGTTAAAAAAATTAGGTATTAAAAAAACTCTTAAACATATAGAAGGTATGTTTTCATTTATATTTTATAATTTAAAAACTAATATGATTTTTGGTGCTAGAGATCATTTTGGTCAGAAGCCGTTTTATTATTCATACAAAGACAAAAATTTAAATTGTTCTACTAATATTAAACCTTTAATGAAATTGTCTGGATTAAACAAATTTAGTCAAAATTCTTTAGATTTTTATTTAAACTCTTCTGGTATACTACCTGTCGATAAAACATTATATGAAGACATTTTTTCATTACCAGCTGGTAAATACCTAAAGTATAATAATAACACAAAAAAATTAACTATAAATCAATACTTTCACCCAAGTTTTTTAGTAAATGAGAAAATTTACCGTTCATTAAAAAAAAAAAATTTTTTAGAAATTAAAGATGAATTACAAACCAAATTAAAAGATGCTGTTAAAAAATGTTTAATAAGTGATGTCCCCACCGGCACAACATTAAGTGGTGGCATAGATTCATCGTTAGTTACTTTTTTTTCAAGAAAGATAAATTCGAATATTAAAACATTTACTGGTATATCAAAAGGAATTGAAGAAATACCAAATAGAGTAGTGCCTGTAATTGTTAATAAATTAAAAATACAAAAACCTGAATTTATCTACCATAATCCAAAAAAATATATAGATAAATTATACAAAATAATTTTACATAGCTATTCTCCTAGTAGATGGGGCGGCGGCGTACCAATGAGTGATATTTGTAAATTTGCTAGAAAAAAAAAAGTAAAAGTATTACTCTCAGGCGATGGTGCTGATGAAATATGTGGTGGATATAAAACATTTTCAGATACAAATTTAAACAAAGAAGACTCGTTTCATGAAATAATTTCAATAAAAAAAAATATTAAAAATAAACTTACAAAAGATTATTTAAATTATCTGAGGATAAATAGGTTGAATATTTCAAAAAAACTAAAATTTATAAAAAATAAAAATGAAAAAAAAAAACAATTACTTTTTTTAGAAGATATAAGTATTTTTCTTCAAACATGCACACTACCTCATAGTGATGAATACTCAATGTATGAATCTTTAGAACTTAGAAATCCTTTTTTAGATTTAGGTTTGGTAAAATTTATCATAAATTTAAATTCTGCTTACAAATCAAAAACAAAACAAACAAATGATAATGGAAAAATTATATTTAAAGAATTGGCCAAATTTATTTTTGGTGAATTTATCAATCAAAAAAAAGAGGGAACAAGAAATTATGCTTTAAGAATATCCAATTTAAAATATTGGAATTTAAGTAAATTTAAAGTTTTAAAAAAATTTAAAATAAATCAAAATTTGATGGTAGATAATAAAAAACTCTTTAAAATTATAAATTTAGAATTTTTGTATAATAAAATAACAAATAACAAAAATTTTTCTATTTCTAGTATTTTAAGTAAAAAAGGATATAAATATTTTTATGGTTAAAAAACCTCTTGGTCAGAATATTTTTGCATCAAATGCTTCGTGGACATTTGGTAATAAAGTATGGAAAACATTTGACGATCATATAAACAAATCTATTCCTCTTTATCTTTGGTGTCATCAAATTGGATTGGAATTATCAGATTTTTTTTTAGAAAAAAATTCTAAAGTGTTGGATTTAGGATGTTCAACGGGCACTTTTGTAAGAAAACTAAATTCTAGACATCATAAAAAAAAATTAAAAATTACTTGTTATGACGCAGAAAAAAATATGATTCTGAGTGCAAAAAAAAATAATAAAAAAAATAAAAATATAAAATTTTACACAAAAGATATATCAAAAATAAAATTGACCAGCGATGCAGATCTTATTACTAGCTTTTTTACATTTAGCTTCATCAAACCTTCAGAAAGACAAAAATTGTTTAATAAAGTCTATAAATCATTATCTTGGGGCGGGGCATTAATTTTCTTTGACAAAGTTAGAGCGCCAGATGCAAGATTTCAAGACATAATGACTCAGATATATACAAATTATAAAATTGGACAAAATTTTACTCCAGAAGAAATTATATCAAAGAGCAACAGTATAAAAGGAGTCTTAGAACCTTTTTCATCTAATGAAAATTTTATGTTTCTAAAAAGAGCAGGATTTAAAGATAAAATGAGTATATTTAAATTTATATGCTTTCAAGGTTTTATTGCTATCAAATAAATTTTTTATTTGTGAATGAAAAAAAAAATAATTTTTATATTAATTGAAAGTGCTAAAAGAGAGTTAAATTCCAAAACTTTACTTGCTTTAAGAGCTTTAAACAAAAATTATAGAGTTGTAATTGGGCACAAAGGAACAATGTGGTCAATATTTAACATGTGTAATCCAGGAATTGTTTTATTAAAAAGTTTTGGCCCAAAAAATACTGAAACCATCAACTTATTAAAAAAAAAAAAATTTAAAATTTTATCTAATGATGAAGAAATTATATTAGCCTGGGATATGAATGAGAGAATTGAATACAGAATGAATAATGAAAATTTAAATAAAATTGATGTTTTGTTAACAGTAGGAGATGCTGATTCAAATGAAATAAAAAAACAATTTCCTAAATTACTTAATAAAACAAAAAAAGTTGGAAATATAAGACTAGAACTTTTAAAGAAAAAAAATAGAAGTTTGTTAGATGATGAAACAGATAATATTAGAAAAAAGCACGGAAATTTTATACTTTTTACTACCCAATTTGGAAGGGTTAATATTATAAAAAGAAGTGAAAAATCAATAGATTTTGTCTTTTCTAGAGTGATAGATGATAAGGCCGACCCTGAGTCTACTCATATTTCGAACGTAAATAATCAAATTTCTATGCAGAGAGAGATACTTCTGCAAACTATAAAATTTTTAGATAATTTTGAAGTTAATTTTCCAAATAAGAAAATTATCATTTCTCCACATCCAGTCGAAAATAAACTTTTTTGGGAAGATTATATATCTAAAAGAAAATTTAAAAATATTATTCTAAATAAAGATAACCTAATAAGCATAAATTCATTAATTAATGCAAGTGATTTAGTTATTTCATCAAACTCAACTTCTCTATTAGAAGCCTACTTGTTAGATAAAAAAATTATAAATTTTTTAGGAAAAAAAACAAGATTAGTGGAAATTGACTTTTTGAAAAAAATTTCCAATGTTGTAAGGTCCGCTGATGAATTAGTAAATATTTTAAATAGTGAAAATGATATAAAAAAAATTGATAAAATTCCTGATATGGCAAAAACAATCAAAAATTTAGAATTTGATTATGATGCTATTGATGAATTAATTAATGTTTTCAGTGACATCGAGCATGTTGAAAGTTTTGAGAGTATTTTTATAAGCAAAAAAACTAATAAAATATTTTATTTAAAAAATTTTTTTAGGGAGTTTAAAAATTTAGTTAAAAAATTAATTAAATTTAAAAGAAATACTGTTTATGATGATCTTTATAGAGAAAAAATTGGTGATAAATTATCATATAAATCTTTCTATAAAAAGGTAGATCAAATTAATAAAATTGAAAAAATTGAAAATTTAGAATTTACACAATTAATACCTAAAGTTTTCCTTTTAGATAAAAAGTAAATTATATGAAATTACAAACTTATAATAATTGTGTCTTCTGTGGCTCAAAAAAAATGAAAATTAGTAAAAACCAAAGTTTTAAACATAATTTTTACACATTAGCTATAAAAAATGATTTTAATATAAAAGATAATTTTTTTTCGAAAATGAAAGTATATAATTGCCAAAAGTGTAATATAATTCAAAATAACCCTTGGTTTAGTTTTGATGATACATTTAAGATATTTAATGAAATATATGGTCAGCATAATAGAAATTGGAATAATGTATTAAAATTTTTTAAAAAAGGTGAATTACCAAACCATGGAGATTTATTTTCTCTGTTAAATAAAATTATTCAAATAAAAAAATATGCTGAATTTAATAGTCCATTCATGGGACTAATGTTAAATTTTTTTTATGAAGATTATAAAAATAATAAAAAAATATTTTTTGAAAAAATCTTTAATTCTGCTTTAAATTATTTGTTTATAAGACAACAAGCAGGTCTTAGCAAAAATCAAATTAAAAAAAATACAAAACTAGCAAAAGAATATTTTATTACTTTAAATAATTTAAAACAAAAAAAGAAAAAAAATTCATCTAAAATTTACAAAACATTAATTGTTGATAATTCTCATTTAAGTTGGCTCTACAATGATAATTATAAATCTGTAAACAGCAGATCATTAGCTTCAGGATTATTTGATATAAAAGTTAAGAACTTCAATAAAAATGAAAAAAGAATATTGTATGATCTATTTGGTATATTCCACACTCTAGATCATACGCATCAACCAAAAAGCATTTTAGATTATGCGTTAAAAAATAGTAAGTATGTTATTATTTATTGTCACGTGGATAATGAACTTGAAAAACAACACCTTTTCTCCCTATCGGATAAATTTATCACTTATTTAAAAAATCAAAATATTAAGGTTCTTAATCTCACTGATAAAATAAATAAAAATTATAATTCTCCAGAACAATATTTTTTGTGCTCTAAAAATCACAAACTTCCAAAATTATAAAAAATGAAAAAAAAAATAATTGCAGTAATATCAGCAAAAAAGAGATCAAAAAGGCTACCAAATAAAAATATTCTTCCAATTAAAGGTATCCCAATGTTTTTATTTGTAGCAAATGAAATAAAAAAATCTAAAAGAATTAAAGATATAATAGTTTCTTCTGATAGTAATTACATAAAAAAATTAACAATTGAAAATGGATTTAATTTTATAAAAAGACCCAAGAGATTAACTTTAGACAATACTGAAAAACAAGAAGTTGTTGTACATACAGTAAAAACATTTTATAAAAATAAAAAAAAACCACATATAGTTTTATCTATTCAGCCAAATTCCCCCGAAATCAAATATACTGATTTAAATAAAGCACTTAATTTTTTTGAAAAAAAATTATACCCAAAATCTAAAATTAAAGAGTTAATTGCTATAAATAAAAATAAAGTTCAGAATCCTTCATTTAGAATTTTGTCTTATAAAGCTGTTTTCCAAAAATCTTTAAGCACAAAAATTGGAGTTTATTTTTGTGATTATATAGATATTCATAATAAAAAAGATTATTTAAATGCAAAAAAAATCATTGAAAAGAAAAATTATAGATAAGATTCGAGTTGGTGTTTTCATATCAAACGAAGGTTTTGGTCATTCTGTAAGACAGAAGACTATAATAAAAGAATTTTTAAAAATTAAACCTAAATCTGAATTTACGGTTTTTAATTACAAAAGGTTATCTTTTTTAAAGGAATATTTTGGTAATAGAATTAATTATGTTCCCTATCCAGATACGTTATCCACAATAAAAAATACAAGTGGAGAGCTGGATATAACTCTTACAAAAAAAATTTTAGAAAGATGGCCTGTAAAATCAAAAAATGCTATTAAATTTTTAAAAAAAAAAAAATTTACATTTGATATTATCATTTCTGACTTAGTTCCCGAGGCATTTAGATACGCAAAAATAGAAAATATACCATCCTTTGGAGTAGCGAGATTTACATGGGATTGGTTTTTTTATAATTCCAAACTTAAAAGTCTTAATTCTTTAAAATTGATTTCTAGAGATCTTAAATCATCAAATAAAATTTATTTTCCTACATTTACAAAAGGCAAAATATTATCTAACCACTTTTTTTTAACAAAAAAAACTAATTTAATTTTAAATAAAAATTTATTTAAAGAAAACACATTTGATTTTGCTAAAAGTAAAAATAAATATAAATGTTTGATTATGGACAATGGAACCAAAACAAACTCAGAATTAATTAAAAAAACAATTGTGTATTTAAAAAAAATTAAGTATATCGATTTTTACATAGCTGTAGATAACTATTCTAATAATCTTAAAAATTACATTGCAGAGCAAAAAAATCTAATTCCAGTCAGTGGTTTGAAAAATATGCATAGACTTATCGAATATGTTGATTTTTTAGTTGCTAGAGGAGGATTTAATACTCTTACAGAAATATTAATTTTTAAAAAACCTGCCTTATTAATAGATGAAAAAAATAACCCTGAAATTAGGCAAAATCTTTTACAAATGAATAACCTAGGCTACTCTGCGATAATGAAACAATCCAGTTTTAAATCTAAATTTCCATATAGAATTAATTATTTTTTAAAAAAAGAGATGACAAATATAAAAAATAAACTTAATGTTAAAAATTTCCAGAGCAATGGAGCCAAACAAATAGTAAAAGATATTATAAAGATTTATGAAAAAAGCTAATCTAATTGCTGAACTTTGTCAAAATCACCAAGGAGACTTCTCTATATTAGAGGAAATGGTTCATGCGGCTAAAGAAAATGGAGCAGATTATGTTAAAATTCAGTCTATGAGATCGATTGATCTAAATTTTCGACAAAGATTTGAGAAAGGCCTAGAAGAAGGTGGAATTATTAAATGTATGAAGAGGCCATTCAAGAAAGAATATAACAGATTAAAAAAATTAGATTTATCCATCAAAGAACACTTTAGATTTTTAGATGTGTGTAAAAAATATAAAATTAAACCTATGACAACAATTTTTTCAAGGAACAGAATTAATTTAATAAAAAAAATGAATTTAAATATGTTAAAATTATCAAGTTTTGATTGTTCATCACATAAAATGATAAGCGAGATTGTTACAAAAATAAAATCTAAATTAATTATTTCTACTGGTGGAGCTTTTGATAGAGAAATAATAAAAACTGCTGATATTATGAAAAAAAATAATCGGAAATTTGTTCTACTACATTGTATTTCAATTTATCCAACTACACCTAGCGTTGCATCTTTATCAAGAATAAAATTTTTAAAAAAATTGACACCAGAAGTAGGATTTAGTGATCACTCAAATCCAGATATTTATTCTTATGATTTATCCGCAATAGCAAAAACTTTTGGAGCAACTTGGTTCGAAAGACATTTCACAATACTAAAAAAAAATGCAACTAAAGATGGAGTTGTTTCGGTAAACCCAAAACAATTGTTGGAGTTAAGAAATATTTTAAACAAACCTAATAAAGAAATAAATAAAATTATGAAAAGAAAATATAAAAAAAAACAATTTTCTAAAATAATCGGATCTCCGGATAGAGAACTTACAGACGAAGAAATCCTAAACAGAGATTACTATAGAGGAAGATTTATAAGTAAGACAAATTCTAAAAAAATAGTTTACAACTGGGATAAGAACATCAAGCTTGGAAATATCAAACAAGCATAAATTTTAAGTCAGTTTTTATTAAAAATAAAAATTATAATTACAATTTATATGAAAATAATCATTACAGTTAGCCCTGGGAATAGTGGTGGAGGAGCTATTCATGACTATTTGTTATCTAGAAATGATTTTATATCTCCATTTCAAGGTGAAGAATTTAGATTAATAACTGATCCATATGGAATAAATAACTTATATGAAAATTTGTATAAAAATTTTTCACTTAATAATTCGTCAGAAGCTTTTTATCAATTTGAGAAATATTGTTATAATTTAAAAAATTTAAAATCAAATAAAACAAATAAACTAATTTATGGAAGAAACTTTTACAATTTAAGTATGAAATATTTGAATAATATATCTCTACTTAAATACAAAGGAATTCCTCAGTTTAAAAGTATTTCTTTAGACTATAAAAAAAAATTAATGTTTAAATTAAAAAAAAAGTTTCTAGGATATCAAAATTTTCAACATGGGAACTATGAAATGCGAATTCCAGTTAATGAGAGTCAGTTTTTTATAGAAACTAAAAAATTTCTAAAAAAAATATTTATTTCAAATTGTAAAAATTTAAAAAATAAGAATATTATTTTAGATCAAGCGACAAGTTTTTGGATGCCTGATATTATTTCAAAATATTTTGATAACTTTAAAATCATATTAGTGACAAGAGACCCTAGAAGTGTCTATTATAGTATGAAATTTAGAGGCTCATATGCCTACCCTGGTTATAATCTTAAGAAATTTGTAAAATGGTATGATGAAATTTTCAAAAAAAAAAAATTATATACTATTAAAAGTAAAAAAAATTTAATTCATTTAAAGTTTGAAAATTTCTTTAAAAATGAATTATACAAAAATAGGCTCGAAAAATTTTTAAAAATTTCAAATAAAAGACCAAGAAAATTTAATTATAAATTTACTATAAATAATATTTATAAAGCAGAAAAATATTTATCAAAATTTGAACTTAAATATATAGAAAAAAATTTAAAAAGTTATTTACAATGGTAAATCAAACCCAATTATCAAATTGTAAAATTTGCGGCAAATTGGGATTTCTATTCTTTGAAAAAAAATATTCAAATGAAGAGTTGAAAACTTTTTTTAATGATTTTTATGGCATTACTTATTTAAAAAATATTAATGAATATTTGAAAGACATAAAATATACTATACTAAAATGTTCTGAATGTAATTTTATTTGGCAAAAATTTATTCCAGATGAAAAATTTAGTAATTTTCTTTATGAAGAAGTTATAGATAAAAATTTAAGCTTAAATAAAAGTTTAAAATTTGAGAAAATTTCAAGAAGAAAAAGTAATTATAAATTTACAGCAATATTAAATTATTTTAATAAAGAAAAAATAAATGTTCTTGATTTTGGGGCAGGTTGGGGCTCCTGGCTATTAAATCTAGATAAAAATAAAGTTAACAGGTTTGCGTATGAAATTTCACCATCTAGAAAATCATATTTAACCTCAAATGGAATTAACGTTTTAGATGATAATCAAATCGTAAATTATAAAAATTACTTTGATTATATTAGGCTGGAGCAAGTTCTTGAACATATTCCAGATATAAATAAATGTATGAAATTAATTCAATTAATCTCAAAAAAAGGTTGTCTTTTAGATGTAGGAGTACCAAATGGTCTTAAACAAATTAAAAATAAAAAATACTTAAAAATTGCCAAAGGACCAATTCAACCGTTAGAACACTTAAACTGTTTTTCAAATAAAAGTTTAAAAAAATTTTTCAAAATATATAATTTTGAGACTATGAAATTAGTAAGTATATTTAAATTATATTCTTATAAATCTTTAAGCGGTTTATTTAATATGAAAATTTTAATTAGAGAAATATACGACAATAAATTTTCAACTTCCGTCAAATTTATATTAAAAAAATAAATTATGAAATTCATTTGTGTCACACAACGGCTCATTTATGATGAAAAAAATCAAACTTTTAAAGATGCTTTAGATAAAGAACTTTTAAATTTTCTAAATATAATTGGCTATATAGCAATACCAATACCAAATATAAAATTAAAATTTAAACAAATTGATGATCTTTTAAAATTCTATATAAAAGATTCGAAAGTTAAAGGTTTTATTTTATCCGGCGGAGAGGACCTTAAAAAAAATAAAGAAAGATTTAAAATTGAAAAATGTATATATTATTTTTGCTTAAAAAATAAAATCCCATTGTTTGGTATATGCAGGGGATTACAAATGATTGCTAAAATTAATAATATAAATTTGCTAAGAGTGGAGAATCATGTTGCAAAAAGACACTTCATAACTACTATTAATTCAAAAAATGCCACAAAAAGAAAAGTTAATAGTTACCATAATTGGAAAATAGAAAATTGTCCTAAAGATTTTAGAATAACACACCTCTCTAATGATAAAGTAATTGAAGGAATTAAACATAAAAAACTACCCATTCAAGCTTTCATGTGGCATCCCGAAAGAGAAAAAAATTACAATAAAATAGATATAAAAATATTAAAAAATTTTTTTAAGTAGTTTTTCTTGAGTTAAATTTTTAATGAAAATTTGTTATTTATCAAATAGTGCAATGCCATCAAAAAATGCTAGTGCAATTCAGATAATTAAAATGTGCGAAGCATTTTCAGAGCTAAAAAATGATGTCATATTGATCTCTACCAATTCGTATGAAAACGAAGAAAATATTTTTAAATATTATAATGTAAGATCAAAATTTAATTTTATAAGAATGAAAAAATTTAAGTCATTTCCACTAGGTTTTAATTATTACTTATTTTCGTTATTGAGTATATTGAAAAGCTTTAATTTTAAGCCTGATATATATGTAACAAGAAATTTTTTTACTTGTTTCCTACTAGTTTTATTTAGAAAGAATACAATAATTGAACTTCACCATGGGATTGATATGGAGTCAAGAATTGTAAAATTTTTAGTTAAATATTCTAAATTTCTTAATTCAAAAAAAATAATTAAACTTCTCGCTATAACAAAAAATGTAAAAAATTATTATTTAAATAATTTCAATATTAATAAAAAAAAATTTTTGGTAGCACCGAGTGGTTCCTCTATTTCAAAAAATTTTTATTATAAAAAAGTAAATAAATCATTCAAAATTGGGTATTTTGGATCATTATATAAATCAAGAGGTTTTGACTTAATAGTTAAATTAGCTCAAATAGATAGGATAAATAAATATTTTATATACGGTGATATAAGGAATTTAAAAAATAAACATTTTCTTAAATCGATAAAAAATTTACATATTAATAATCATATTCCATATAGAGAGATACCAAATGCTATAGAAAAAATGGATTTGCTAATAATGCCTTACACATCATCTATTACAGTATCAGGTGATGTGGGGGATATAACTAAATTTACATCTCCTTTAAAACTTTTTGACTATTTATCATCTGGAAAATTAATATTGTGCTCTAATTTTGATGTTCTGAAAGAAGTAGTGAAAGATAACCAAAATGTAATTTTTATCAAAAATTATAAAAATATTTTTGCTTGGAAAAATGTTATAGAAAAACTAAAATATCAAAATCAAAAAAGGTTTATAATTTCAAAAAACAATTACAGGTTAAGCAAAATTTTCAGACATTCTCAAAGAGCAAAAAAAATATTAAAAAATATACTAATATAACATAATGAAACTTAAAACTATTATTATATATTATCCCTCCTTTGAGAAGGGTGGTGTTGAAAATATTTTAATAAATATTTCAAAGTTTTTTATTAAAAGCAAAATCAATATAATATTAATCACATCAAAAAAAATAATCAAAAATAATAAGCATATTAAGTATATTATAGTAAAAAAAAAAAAAAATAGATTATCAACAACTCTTTTATCAGTAACAAAATTTATAAAATTATTAATTTGTAAATTTAGCCAAAGAGAAAATGTTTGTATTTTATCTCTCCAAAGCAATTCTGTAGCAATAATATTAGGAAAAATATTTGGATTTAGAGTAGTTGCTAGAAATTCAGAGTACCCATTAGGAAGTTTTTTAAATCGTGACGATAATTTTTTAAAGAGTACAATTGTTTTAATTCAAAAAATTATAGTATATAATTTTGCCAATTTAGTAATATCAAACTCGAGAGGATCAAGAGATACGATCAGAAAATTTGTAATAAGAAATAAAAAAGTTATACATATTTACAATCCATATATAAAAAAAATTAAAAAAGAAAATTTAAAAGTAAAAAAAAATGTCATTCTTTTTGTTGGCAGATTTGTGAAACAAAAAGGAATTATATATTTATTAAAAGCTTTTAAATCTTTTAATCAAAAATATAATAAATTTGAATTATGGATGGTTGGCTCTGGTCCAGATATTAAATTAATAAAAAAATATACAAAAGATAAACAATTAAAAAATAAAATTAAAATAATTAGTTGGAAAAAAAATTTATCTAAATACTATAACCAATCAAAGTATTTCATATTACCATCAATTTATGAAGGACTTGGCAACGTTGTAATTGAGGCTTTGAATTATTCTAGAGTTTGTTTGGTAAGTAATTGCAAACATGGGCCAAAAGAAATAATAAATTATGGGAAAGGTGGATATATTTTTAAATCAAAAAGCTCTAAAGATTTAATAAAAAAACTTTTTAAAATAGAGGCTGATTTCGAAAATTCAAAAAAAAAAGTGAAAGTTGCTAGAAGGGGTTTAGATAGATTTTTAATATCAAAACAATCTAATAAATATCTAAAAGTAATAAAAGAGCTTCAATGAAAGAAATTCTTTTTTGGTGTCCATATATAGGAAAAGTAGGAACTGCAAATGCCGTCTTACAATCTGCGAAAGCTTTATCAAAATCTAAAAAATTTAATTGTAAAATTATAAATGTTTTTGGTGAATTTGACGAATATAAAAATTTTTTTAGAAGTAATAAAATTGAAGTAATAAATCTTATCAATTCTAGAATTTTGAATTTTATTCCTAATGAAGGATTTATTTGGAGTAGAATTAAATTCACCTTGATATTCTTAATTAGCTTTATCCCTTTGCTACTATTATTAAAAAATAAAAATGCCTATTTATTTATATATTTATTAACATCACTGCCATTGCTTGTAGTAAAAATCTTTAAATTGAACACAAAAATAGTATTTAGAGTTTCGGGTAAAATAAATTTTACATATTTTCGTAAATTAATTTATTTATTTTCTAGAAGCAATATTCTCGCTGTTCTTGTGCAAACTAAAATAGCTAAAACTAAATTAATGAAGCAAAATATTTATTTTTCAAATAAAATATTTTTCATAGAAGACCCAGTCATAGATATACATAAAATTAATCAACAAAAAAAAAAAAAAATTGAAAAGCAATATAAAAAAAAAGAATTTTACGTTGCTATAGGGAGATTAACACATCAAAAAAACTTTACTTTTTTGGTTAAAGCTTTTGCAAGTTTATACAAAAAACATAAAACGTTATTATTAATAATTGGTGAAGGTTCTAAACGAGTAGAGATTGAAGAAGAAATAAAAAAGCAAAAATTAAGAAAATATATTCATCTTATAGGTTACAAAGATAATATTTATAAATACATTCATAATTCATTAGGTCTTATATGCTCCTCTCTATGGGAAGAACCAGGTTTTGTTATTCAAGAGGCAGCTGCATGTAAAAAAATTATCATTACTTCAGATTGTGATAGTGGACCTTCAGAATTTTTAAATTATGGAAAAAATGGATACATTTATAAGTCTAATAACATCAGAAGTTTTATAAAGGTATTTTCTAAAATGAATAATGAAAACAAAAAACACCGCAATATGATTTTGAATAATTATAAAAAAGTTCATCATTACACAAAATTAAACTTTGAAAAAAATATTAATGAAATTCTGAAATAATAAATAAATTAATTTAATAGTGATTTTGTTATAATTTTGTATTTATTTAAATTATATTTTTCATCAAAAATTTTTCCAACATAATTAATTTTTTTTTTTTTACTTTTTAATACAATCCTATTGTTTTCAATATATCTTAAAATATTTGTTAATTTTTTTTTATCAAAAGTTTTATAAAGTTTACCATATTTATAATTATTTATAATTTCTTTTGGACCTGTTGGACAATCAGATGAGATTATAAATTTCTTTAAAACTGCTGCTTCAAGTAAGACGTTTGGCATACCTTCATTTGCTGATGAACAAACAAAAATATCTGCACAATTTAAATAGTTAAATTTATTTGTCTGAGTACTTAAAATTTTTACAATTCTATTTAATTTATTATTTTTTATATAATTTTTTATATTTTTTTTCTCAGGACCATCTCCAATTATTAATAGCCTAAAATTGTTCGTTTTTTCTTGTTTTTTGAGAGCTATTAGTATTTCAATTTGATTTTTTTCTTTAACAAGTCTTCCTATATTAATTAAATTAAGTGTTTTTTTTTTAAAAAATTTACACTTAAAGTTTAAATTTATATTTTTTTTAATTTCACTAAATGATATTGGATTATATATTCTACTGCACTTTAAATTAAACTCTTTTTCGAAGTTTTCTTTAAACTTATTTGAATTTACAATTATAAAATCGCTTTTCGATAATAAATATTTAAAAATTTTTTTTTTAAATTTACTTTTTGACCAGTATTCTGGTGAAAGATTTGATCGAATTATAATTTTCTTTTTTAGAATAGCTGCAATTAATAGAGAATAGAAATTGCCTTGGAAAGAAAAAATTAGAGTATTAGATTTGAATAATAATTTAAAAAATAATATTAATGAACAGATAATGAATTTAAATCTTCTTGGCAAAGGTATTAATTTTAAAAAAAATGTATGTACATTAATCTTGCTATTTATTTTATTTCTTGTGAAATTATTCTGACTATAGGTAATAAGTGATATCTTTGTATTACTTAATTCATTTGACAAATGCCTCGATATAGAAAAAAAATTCTTCTCAACACCTCCAATACTAAATACCGGAAAAAAAAAAATTAATTGATTTTTTAATTTTGTTCTCATATATAGAATGGAGTGACATATGTAAATGTTATCATTCCATATAAAAATAATATAAACTATTTATTTTCTGCCTTCAAATCAGTTTTTAATCAGTCTCATAAAAATTATAAAATTTTTCTGGTTTATGATGACGAAAATAAATCAGATTTAGATAAAATTTACAAATTTTTAAAAAAAATAAAAAAAATTAAAAAAGTAAAAATTATTATTAATAATAAAAATCTTGGGGCAGGAGAGTCAAGAAATAAGGCTATAAAATACTTGAAATCTGGCTTAATAGCTTTCCTAGATAGCGATGATGTTTGGAGAAAAGATAAATTAAAAAAACAAATTAAATTTATGAAAAATAATAATCTCAAAATTTCTCACACTTCTTATAACATTCTAAATGAAAAAAACTTAAAGGTTACAAAACAAAAAGCACCAAAAAAATTATTCCTTAAAAATCTATTAAAATCTTGTGATATAGGTTTATCTACAGTTGTTATAGATTTAAAATTTTTCAGAAAATACAACTTTAAATTTGCAAGTATAAAAACTAAAGAAGATTATGTTTTATGGTTAAATATAATAAAAAGGATTAAAACAATTAAGAGTCTCAATGAATATTTAACTGTTTATAGAAAAAGAGAAAAATCACTATCTTCAAATCAGTTAATAAACATAAAGAATGGATTTTTGGTTTATAACAAGTATATGAAGTATAATATGATTAAATCTCTGATATATTTATCTATACTATCTTTAAACTTTATAAAAAAAAAATTTAAAAATGATTTCTGTTTTAATTACAAACTATAATAAAGAAAAATATATTAAAGAGACAATAAATAGTTGTTTAAAACAAACGAATAAAGATTTTGAAATAATTTTTTATGATGATAATTCCACAGATAATTCTTTTAAAATTGCAAAATCAATATTAAATGACCAAACTGAAATTAAATTTAAAACTTTAGAAAGACAAAATAAAAAGTCAGATTTTAATTCATTAAATCAAATATCAGCTGTATTAGAATCATTAAAGCATTGCCGAGGACGGTTTATATCTCTTTTAGATGCTGATGACATATTTAAAAACGACAAAATCGAAAAAACATTTGAAAATATTAAAAAAGGGAAAAAAATTTTATACAACTCATATCATATTTTAAAAAAAAATATTCTAGAAAAAAATTATAGACATTTTAAGGTACGTAAATTTTTGTGGCCAATTTTTCCTCCAACTAGTTGTCTGACAATTGAAAAAAATTTATTTAAAGAAATATTAAGTAATATAAATTTTAGTGATTACCCAAGTTGTTGGTTAGACTTCAGAATAGCATTATACGTTTCAAAATATTATAAAAGTGAGATAATTTACGACAAAAAAGAACTAAACATTTATAGGATTTCTGAAAGTGGAAATGATAAATCTTATAAAAATATTTTAAGCTCTTTATTCTGGTCCAGAAAGTTAGATGCGATTAGAATTTTCAAAATGATTTAATGTTTAAAAATAGCAAGCTATATTTAAATTCCCTACTATTTATATACATTTTTTCAATTTTTTTTTCTGCATCTTTAAAAAATTTAATTCCTTATATAAATTTTGCAGACGAGTTAGCATTTTGTCTAATAATAATATATTTTTTATTTTACTTCTCTAATAATAAATCAATATCATTTTTAACAAAAAATATATCTTTATTAGTTTATTCCTTATATATTTTGACATGTTTTATTGCACATTTTGATTTTACACAGGATACATTTCTAAGACTTAAGTATTATATTATAAATATAGCTTTCTTAATTTTATTTTTTTTTATAATTGATAAAGAGAAAGCAAATTTAAAATATAATCCTTTTTTTTTAATTTTTTTTCTATCCATATTTTTTGGAATTATAAATTTTTTTTTATCTGATAATTTTTTGGATTTCTTTTATAATAATCCAAATAAGATTGATGTATCATACCACAATAAAAATATCAGACTTGTATCAATATTAAATAGCCCTATTATATTTTCATTTGTTTTAAACTTGTCATTAATTATTTTATTATTTAGCAAAACTAAGAATAATTTTTACATCATATTTTACTTGATAATCATTTTTTTAGTATTTTTTACATTCAGTAAGTTAGGATATATATGTTTATTTTTTACGATAATTCATTATTTACTATCAAAAAAAAATCTTTTACTTTTGACTATATTCTTATTTTTTATTTCAATTTTCTTAATATTCAGAAATGAGATATTTTTAATCATATATAATAATTTTGATAATTACTCATTCACAAATTACTTTATCTCAATTTTAAAAAGATTAAACGAAATTTTAGAATTTAAATCTTACCAAAATTATTTTCTTGATTTTTATAAACTTGATTTACAAAATTTAAACTTATTGCAATTATTATTTGGTAATGGATTTTCTAATTTAGGTTGGACAAGTTCTAAAATATATATAGAAACATCGCTTTTAATCGTATTTTATGAAGTTGGATTACTTGGTTTATTAATGTGTTTATTTATAATCATCAAATATATTATTTTAGTTTTTAAAACTAGAGATCCGTTAGAAATAAACTTGCTAATATTATTTGTATTATATATTTTATTTAATAATGGATTTGTTTATAATCCTGTATCTTTCTTATTTTTTTTAAATTACTTTAGATTAAAATATAAATCTTAAATGAAAATTAATACAAATAGTAAATATTTTAATTATAAAATATTTGATTTTAGTAGAGTTGGATTATTTTTGTTTTTATTCTCATATTTATTCTCTGGGTTTTTTGTTTACAAATTATATAACACCCACATTGCTCTTTTTGACGTATTTTTTGTTTTGTATTCATTTCTTTTGTTTAAAGAAAAAAGTTTTTTTTATAAACTACTTTTTTTTAAACCATTAATTTATTTAGTCCTATACATATTTTTTGTATTAATTTATGATTTATATTTTTTTAAAGAACTAGATGATATTATAATTCAAAAAAAAATTTTATTGTTTTTACAGATATTTAGATCATCAGGAATTTTCTTAATCACTTTTTATTTATTATCTAGATCAAAATCTAAACTAAATATTAACTTTGTATTAGATTTATTCTCATTTTATTGTGTATTAGTTTTATTTATTTTTTTAATAGATATTTCATCTAATACTAGAATCGTTTCAACCATGTCTGATACAATAAGATTGAAAGGTTTTTTTAGAGATCCAAATTTCTTTGGGCTGTTTACCTCATTTTTTTGTTTCTTGGCAATATACTTAAAAAAAAATATTGTTTATGTTTTTTTATTTATGATAGTAACTTTATTATGTTATTCTAAAACTTCTTTTATATATTTAGTTTTCATCATTTTCATCTACTCTTTCATATTTAAAAGTTCTAAAAAATTATCTAGATTTGAAATTTGGTTAAAAAATATTGTTATTGTAGTCTTAGCTTCATATTTATTTTTAAACTTGATCGATATATTTAGATATATTTATTTAGGTAAAGAACCAAGTTTAAGATTTTACGTATTTCTTGATTTATTTAACCAAAATAGATTTATAATGGCTCAAAATTTTTTAAGTCAGGATATAAATATATTATTTGGCAATGGTATATATGAGCTTACAAAATATTCAAAATCAACTTTTGGTAATTTTTCACACAATAGTTTCATTGATATTTTTTTTGATTATGGATTTTTTGGTATAATTTTGTTTTTTTATTTTTTCTATAGTTTGATTAAAAATATTAATAATTCTGTTGATAATTATTTATTTTTATTATTAGGCTTTACATCCTTTGTTACATTATATTTATTCGCCTTTTCTTTATTTTATATGCCTTTTCTATGGTCTTTTTACGGATTTATTGCTTATATTTTAGATAAGAAAAAATATTGATCTAATTTTTTATTTTATAGAAATAAACAATAATAGATAAATTAAGCCAAAAAGGTACACCATAATTTGAACCAAAAAAACTTCCCGACGGTAATATTGGAAATATAAAAAAAATATGAAGCAATAAGAAAGGCAGAATATTTTTATTATTTCTGTGTATATACGATTTACCTCCTTCATAAAGAACTATTATAAATAAACAAATAAAGAATATTAAACCAATTATCCCAACTTCTGAAATTATTTCAAAAAATAATTGATGAGGATGAGTTGATGCACGACTATTAGTATAAAAATATCTTTTATCTTCATACTCTTTCTTAATTGCTTCTTCTCCATAATTGTTTAAACCAATTCCAAATAAAGGATAATTAAGAAAAATTTCATAGGCCGTCTTATAATGAGGAGTGTGTTTAGAATTATAAATTAAGTTTTTATAATTTTTGTAAAATTTATTTTGATTATCATCTACTTTTTCAATTTGATTGATATTTTGATCTCTAATTTTAAATATATCTATTTTACTAAATTGCTTTGTATCTTTTATTACATAAAAAAAAATGAGTAATAATGTAAAAAAAAGAATAAGAATTTTAACAAATTTTTTAATTAAAATTTTATTAAATTTAAAATAATTAACAAAATATCCTAATGAAGCTATTATAAAAAATTTTATAAAATTTGATCTTTCTCCAATAATAAAACTAATAGTTAGCAAGAAGAATATTAAAATTAATAGATAGTAATCGTTTTTTATTTTAAAGAAACTATCTATAACAAATATTGATGTGAAACAAAAAATATAACCTATAATTAATTCGTCATTAGTAAAACTGGCTATTCTTCCACTATAGTCAGTGTAAAATCCAAAAATATTAGTTCCTGTAAAATATTCTTTTATTACATCTATTGCTATTATAGATATTAAAAAGATATATATTATTTTTGATTTATCGATGACTAACTGATTTCTTTTTAAAAAAATTAAAACACCAAAAAACATTAAAACGAATCTAAAGAAAGAAAAAAATTTAATTAAAGAGTTTTCAAAATTTATACTATTATATGGGAATATTACGATTATTGTACTTAAAACTAAAATATAAATTTTATTCTTAGATAATATTAATTCTTTTATCGACTTAAAATTAACTAAAGCATAGATCGATAATAATATTGAAAATAAATTAATAAATGAATTTCCCAAGATCATTAAAATTGGAAAACAATAAAAAGAATACTCAATAAACTTGTCAAATTTTCTTTCTGAATTCACTAATTAAATATCCTTTCATAAATCTTGTTATCTATTAATTTTTTTCCAAAATATTTACTACCTGATAATGTAAAATGACCATAATCATAAAAATTTTTTTTAAATTTATCGTCTATAACCTCACACTCTTGTTTTATATCTGAGCAAATTAAGGGATATAAATTCAATAATTCAATATCTTTGGTTGTAAATTGTTTCTTTATCGTATTATTAATTTCTGTAAAATCCTCTTTCGAAAGATTTGAATAACCTAATTTATTCAATTGTGTTTTTGTATAATCTTTGTTTTCGATTAAGTATTCGTCCAGATAGCTTTGGTTTCTTTTATTATTCTTTGAAAATTCAGGCTTTTTTAATGTAAGAACAATTTTTTTGTCATAATTTTCTATTAATTTTATAAATTCTTCTAGAATAACTAAATCAATAATCTTTAATCTTTGAGAAAAAACAATTATATCTGCATTTTTAAATGTTAAAGATTCCACAAAAATATTTTTTCTATTATTTTTCATATCAATTAGATTAAAGCCGTATCTAGCAAATTCATATTTTTTATAATATTCACGATTTGTATAAAATAGATTAAAGATATCCTTCGAATGTGAATCTCCTACAAAAAGAATTTTTTTTGTATTCTCTTTTTCAAAAATAGGTGAATAATTTTTAAAATCATCTCTGAAAGAAAAAATATTCTTATGTTTTCTTACAGAAAAAACATTTTTATTTTTAAGATATTTATTGGACTCGTCTGCAAGAAAATAATTATCAAAATTATATTCACTGGATTTATATTTTTTATTCTCAAATTGCACTGACATAATAATTAAAGGTATTCCAAGACACAAAATATAGACCATATTACTTCTAAAATCTAAAGATCTAAATTTTTTCTCAATTAATGAATAAGATATTACGGATAATAAAATACAAACTAATAAAGATAAAAATTTATAAAAATCATTATAATTTAAAATTACATAATTACAGAAAACTATAATTGGAAAATGCCATAGGTATAATGAGTAAGAAATAGATCCAATATTTTGCAACTTCCCTTTAAACAAATAAATTAAGTTTTTGTTAAAAAATATTAACATCATACAAGTTCCTATAACAAATGTTATTGATTGAGGATTTGGATGGTTATCTTCGTTGTGTAGGAAAATCATAAAAAGCATTACAAATAAAAGACCTAAAAAGTATAATAATGAATGGTACTTTTTATTAACCCATAGCTTTAAATTTTTTTCGTAAGTGTAAGCTAGACATCCTGCTGTAATCTCAAAAATTCTTGAAAATGAAGAATAAAAATTAAATAGGTTATGTTTTTCAAAAAAATAAAAGATTCCTAAATAGGATAAAGAAAATAATAATATTAAAAATAATTTAAATAATTTCTTACTTAAAGTAAAAATTATAATTGGATATGCAACATAAAATTGAAATTCAATAGCTAAGCTCCAGGTATGAAGTAAAAATAAATTGTTCTTCTCTGCAAACTGATAAATTGTAGATGTTAACCAAAAATAGAAGTTTGATAGTCCAATCGAAATTGAGTAGATCGATCTTAAGTTTTTTTTTAATATAAATAAATCAAAAATAAAAATTGAGACTAAAAAAGAAATTAGAATAATTGTAAATAATACTGGTAATAATCTTTTAAATCTTTTTTCATAAAACTCACGAATACTTATTTTTTTCTCATTAATTATTTTTGTTATTACATATCCAGATATTACAAAAAAAATATCTACTCCAATATAACCTGAATTTACAAAATTAGAGCTAATTGTATTGAAATTAAAATGATATAATAATACAATTAATACTGAAAAACCTCTTAGCATTTCAATATCATGCCTAAAAAAGTTACTGGAATTAATCAAAGCGCTATTAATCGATATATTTTTTTTCATAACAAAATTTTGTTTTTAATTGCTAAATATCTAACTAATTTCATTAAATTTAAAAGAGTCTATATATTTAATATTTTAACACGTTATTTCCATGTTGGAAATTTTTGCTTTTCTTATTACGGGGTAAAACTATTTTACCCTAATTTTAAAGATCCAACCTTTAGATATTGCAATGGTGGTGCATATGGAGATAAATACTCTAATTTTTTAAAAACTTTATCAGAAAGGTATTATTTCATCGATGTTGGAGCTAATATTGGAATATATTCTTTAATATCATCTCAAAATAACAATTGTGAAAAAGTTATAGCTTTTGAGCCAAATCCGAAAGTATTTAAATTATTAAAAAAAAACTTTATAAATATTAAAAATTTTGAATTATTTAATTTAGCAATTTCGAATAAAATTGGAAAAGTAAGTTTTTTTTTAGATCCTAAAAGCTCGGGATCAAGTAAAATAAGCAAACTAAATACCAACCTGTCAGTGCAGACGGTAAATAACAAATTTTTAAAAAAAAAACTTCAAAGTTCTTTTAAATATAATATTAAGATTGATGTTGAGGGACATGAACTAATAGTATTAAACGAATTACTTAGTTCACTAAGCACAAAACAAATCAATTCAATATATATTGAGGTAAAAAACAAAGAAACAATCATAAAATATTATAAAAAAAAATTAAAAAATTTTAAATTAGCATATTTCAAGGCAGGAAAGAAAAGAGCCGACTGTTTATTTATCAAAAACAAAAAAAATAAATTACTTAAGAAGTTTTCTAATTAAAGAGTAAATAAAAAAACTTATAATAAATAGTATTAGAGAAATTAGCTTTGAAAAATTTGAGACTAGATATCCAAATATAATAACACTTATGTTTAATATATTTAAAATAATTAAACTAATGAAATGGTTTTTCTTAAATTTATAAAAAATATACTGATGAAAATGAGATTTATCAGGGTCAAAGATTGATTTTTTGGTTAATATTCTGTTCATATTAACATGAAGAAAGTCATACACTGGGTACCATAGTGGCCAAATTAAATATACTGGATGAACTTCAAAACTTTTATATATGTCAATAGTTATAAAGCATAAAAAAAATCCAAAGAATAAACTTCCTACATCTCCGTTAAATAACTTAAAATTAGAGCCACTTGGTAATAAATTTAGTAATAAATTTAAAAATAGAGGAATTAAAAATATTATTAATAAATTTATTGTATCTTTATCATTAATAATAAAAATATAATACGTTATACAAGTAATAAGAAAGGATAATAAAAAGCCATCTATTCCATCTATGTAATTTGTTGCATTCACAAGCAATCCAATTGCAAGAATTATAAATGGTATTTCAAACTTCCCGAGATTAATCATTCCAACATGTTCGTATTTTCCTAAATCTTGAATTGAAAAACCATTGTAAATTAAAAAAATAGAAGGAATTAATATAAATAATATTTTGGATAATGGTCTAAGATTTACTCTATCATCAATAAATCCTCCCAAAGCAATAAAAAAGCCAATTGAAATTATTAATTCAATATTGTGATTGTATTCTTTCTGACTAATAACAAACAAGTAAAAAAAATATATTATTAGTCCACCAGTATTAATTGTTGGTTTAATATGAATTTTTCTCTCATTTGGATTGTCAGTCCATTGAAAAAATTTTGATATATAAATTACCGTTAAGAGTAATAATATATAAACTGTGATAAGCTTTACATAAAACATATTTTAGTCTAAGAGCAAAATTATTATCATATCTATACTAAAAAATTGTAAATGAAAAAAAAAATATTAATTACTGGTTGTGCTGGCTTTATAGGTTTTCATCTATGTAAAGAACTTGCTAATAAATATGATATAATCGGAGTTGATAAAATATCAAATTATTATTCAACAAAATTAAAATATGAAAGGTTAAGTATTTTAAAAAAAATCAAGAACTTTAAGTTTATTAAATTAGATTTATCAAAACAGAGCTCGATAAAGATAATATCTAAATATAACTTTCATTTAATTTTTCATTTAGCAGCTCAAGCAGGAGTAAGAAATTCCATTTATAAGCCACTCGATTACATAAATGATAATATAATTTCGCAAATAAATCTTTTTCAGATTATAAAAAAAAAAAATTTAAAAAAATTTATTTATGCAAGTTCGTCGTCAGTTTATGGAACTACACTAAAAAAAAGTTTTTCAGAAAATGACAGATTAAAACAGCCACTTTCATTATATTCAGCTTCCAAACAATCTATAGAGCAGATATCCAAATATTATAGTAATTATTATAAGATCC